>BNJU01003508.1_pt1 | contig 65003 bp, 107 predicted proteins | sample 8539281 | NCBI WGS metagenome assembly BNJU01 (sample SAMD00202456, study PRJDB9452) | human saliva metagenome | isolation source: human saliva | place: Japan
TCAAAGAAAAGAATATAAAATCAGAAGTCCCTAAAAATGCAATGCATTTGTTAAAACCATGCTTATATTAATGCATTGTGTGAAATTATAATACATTCTCAAACAGAAGAAGAAGTAGTTAAACACAAGAATAGTTTCGAAGTTTTTATGATGGATGGGAGAAATTACGAGGTTTTTAAATATAAGGGAAAGGGTATTAAGCGCCCTTATATTTTTTAAAAATAAAGATAACTAAGTTAGCTAATTGGTTATTTTATTTGGAGGTGTTGATTATGAAACAAAAAAAGTCCTGCTACTATATTGTGGGAGCTTGCAAAAAGGAACATTCAAAGTTAAAAACATCTGTATTTATAGCGAGTATCGGTGTTATTGCAGGGATTATTCCATATATTGCAGCAAGTCGTATTTTAGTTGAATTGTTAAAGGAAATGAGGATTTTAAAATTTATTCTTTATGGTTAGGAATAGGATTGTTATCCTACATCTTAAAAATCATTTTTATACTCTATGGCTTTTATCTGTATCCCATAAAGCAACTTTTAGTGTACTGAAAGATGTTCGTTTAAGAATGCTTGAAAAACTTCCAAAGATGCCATTAGGAGAAATAATCTCTGTTCCAAGCGGAAACTTTAAGCAGATTATAGTGGATCAGGTTGAAAGTATGGAGAAACCGCTCGCTCACCTGTTGCCTGAAATGACATCGAATCTCTTAGGTTCTTTTGAGTATATTTATTTACTTTATTATTTCTTGATTGGAGAATGGCTCTTTTATCATTAGTATCCATTCCTGTGGAATGCTTTTTATGGGACTCGTAATGAAAAATTATGCTGTTCAATATGAAGGATCTGTAAAGGTAAATCGAGAAATGAATTCTGCAATTATTGAGTACGTCAATGGAATAGAAGTGATAAAAACATTTAATCAAGACAAGAGATCGTACGCAAAGTACAAAGATAAAGTCATTGCAAATGCAAGATACTTTTTATGAATGGATGAAGAGCTGTCAGTTACCTGTATCTTTATCTAAAAATATATCTCCTACTACAATGATAACAGTGCTTCCATTTGGTTGGTATTTCTACATTAGCAGCAGTTTAGTGCAGAAGTATTTATATCTGTAATTATTCTATCTTTAGGTATTGCAGGACCTTTACTTGAAACAATCAATTTTGTTGATGGTCTTGCTAAGATAGGAACTATTGCTAATTCTATTAACTTAATTTTAGAAGGAAAAGAACAAAAGCATTCTGATAGAGAAGTAACTATCCAGCAATATAATATTGATTTACAAAATGTAAAGTTTGGATATGAAGAAGAAAAAGAAATTCTTCATGGAATATCCTCAAACATAAAAAGAAGGGACAACAGTGGCTTTTTGTTGGACCAAGTGGAAGTGGTAAAGTCAACTTAGCAAAAATTATAGCTGGATATTGGGATATTACGGAAGGAAATATAAATATTGGTGGATACAATCTAATGAAATTCCATTAAAAGCAATTATATAGTTTAACTGCCTTTGTTTCTGCAGGATAATTTTTTTGTTCAACGAAAGTATTAGGAAAATATCCGAATGGGTAATCCAAGTGCCAGTGATAAAGAAGTAGAAGACATTGCTAAGAAATCAGGGTTGTCATGATTTTATTATGAAAATGGAACATGGTTACGATACGGTTGTCGGAAGTAGTGGGAGCCATGTTTCTGGTGGAGAAAGGCAAAGAATATCAATAGCGAGAGCAATGCTCAAAATGCACCTATTGTAATACTTTGATGAAGCTACTTCATATATAGATCCTGAAAATGAAGTGATTATAAAGCAAGCTTTATCAAAAGCTTATAAAAGATAAAACGGTGATTATTATTGCTCATAGGTTATCAACTATAACAGATGCAGAACAAATATTCTTAATTGAGAATGGAAAACTTGTTTTCATACGGTAAGCATGATGAATTATTAAAAGGTTGTGAATTATACCGAAATATGTGGAACGCTCATATAGGAACAAAGGATGGTGGGATGAAATGTTAAGTGCTTTAAAAAGATTTTAGATTTCTCAGGTGATGAAAAAGAAAAATGTATATCACTCATATGGGTAAGTTTTTTTGTTTGCGATTTTTCATATGCTTCAAATCAGTGCTATTTATTTTATAGTGAAAGCAATTGTCCAAAAAGACATGAGCATGATGCCCGCGTGGATCGCGTTAATACTTCTTGTTATTAGCATAATCGGAAGAAGTGTTACAAATTATTTTTCACAATTACAGCAATGCCATGCAAGTTATTTCATGGTGGCAAATAAAAGAGTAGCAATAGGTGAAATGTTAATACCTATGGGATTTTTCAATGAAAAACAATATTGGTGAAGTGGTTGGAATTTCTACAACTGTTTTAGAAGATGTAGAAAATACTGCAGCAATGGTTATGGTAAATACATTATCAGGTTTTATAAACACGATAATATTTACAATAATGATTTTTAGCATTTGAGTGGAGAATAGGTTTTATTGTTGCAATTGGATGCCTATTGTACTTATTTGTTCTCTCAAAAATGGAAAGCAAATCAAGGAGTGTTCTTCCAAAAGACAAAAAGCATCTGCTAAAATTAGTTGATGCCATTTTTAGAACAAATTGGAGGAATGTCTGTTATAAAAATCCTTTCAATTTAACAGGGAAAGGAGATGAAAAAGTCAGAGGTGCTATTGAAAATAGTAGAAAAATAAATCTTGATTGTGAAAAACTGTTTACACCTTTATACGATTTTTGCAAAAATATTCTTTTGGATTTGTTTTAGCATTTTGATAATAGGTGCAGGTATTTTCTTTTATATCAATGGAGAACTCTCATTCTTAAATACAGTTATGACGATTATAATTTCTTTTTCTTGCTTTTTCTCAAATAAAATTGGCAGGAAGTGCAACAACTTCTCTCAGAGTTGTTAGTGGATCTATTGAGCAAACAAAGAAGTTAGAGAAATTTCCACAGATGGATATTGATGGAAAAAGACATAAAGCCTACTACTTTCGATATTTCTTTGATAATGTAGAGTTTTTCTATTCAGGCAAAAATCCTTGATGATATTTCTGTCAAGATACCACAAAACCAAATGACAGCTATAGTTGGACCTTCAGGAGCTGGAAAAACTACATTTTGCAATTTGATAGCGAGATTTTGGGATGTAGAGAAAGGAGAAATCAGCATAGGTAAACATAATATTAAAGAATATTCATTGGAGTCATTAATGAGACAAATTAGTATGGTTTTTCAAAATGTTTATTTATTTCAAGACACTATTGAGAACAATATAAAGTTTGCAAGCCAGATGCTACACATGATGAAGTTATAGAAGCTGCAAAAGAAAGCGTGTTGTCATGAATTTATTATGAAGCTTCCTGAACAATATGAAACAGTTATAGGAGAGGAGGTGCAAGTTTATCTGGTGGAGAAAGACAAAGAATATCAATTGCAAGAGCAATGATAAAGAATGCACCTATTATTATTTTTCGATGAAGCTACTGCAAATGTAGACCCTGAAAATGAGGATAAATTGCAGGTTGCTATGGAGGAACTCACAAGAAATAAAACAGTAATAATGATAGCACACAGACTAAAGACAATAAAAAATGCAAACCAAATACTTGTTTTTAGCAAATGGAAAAATAAATCAAAAAGGCACACATGAAGAGCTAATTCAAGCAGAAGGTATCTATAAAAAAATTTTTGTTGAGGCACGACAAAAGGCAGTTAATTGGAAACTGTCATAAGTGAAAAATGATTTATATGAGAATTATTCAAATATAGCTCATGTAGATTTATATTATTTTAATTTAAGGAGGATTAAAAATGAAAAAGGGATTGTCAGCTAAAGATCTAATCAATGTAGGAATTTATACAGCTATTTATTTAGTTCTGTTTTGTAATAGGATGATGAATGCAATACCTATCTTATACCCAGCTATCTATCTTCTAATTCCTATAGTCACAGGAATTCCCTTTATGTTGTTTTTAACTAAAGTAGAAAAATTTGGCATGGTTACGATTATGTCAATTATTATCGGTGTGTTTTGGTATTTTATGGGCTATACATGGTTAGCGTTAGTGGGATATATTCCATTTGGAATTATCAGTGATCTGGTTATGAAATCGGGTAGGTTTTAAGAGTTTTAAAAAGAATGTTATTGGATTTTGGCTATTTTTCTTGCGGAATGATAGGTTGTCAAATGCCAATGTGGGTAATGGCAGATACCTATATGGAAGGTGTTAAGCAACAAATGGGAGAACAATATGCACTTGCACTCGCAAAATATATGCCTTCTTGGATGGGGATTGCTGCATTTGGAATTATTTTTATCGGCTCAGTTATTGGTGCAAATTTAGGAGGAAAATGCTTAAGAAACACTTTTGAGAGAGCGGGTATCATTTAATGGAAGAGTATGAGGTATACAAACCGAATAAACCAAAGGGCTTTTTCTTAGATCCTCGTACTAAAAATTTTATTTATGATATTTATAACAACCATAATGTCTCGTCGGATATAAGGATATTTTTAGTTAGCCTTATATCCGCCATTGTGGCAATAGCATTATTATTATCTAATAAACAATTTAAGATATCTTTCATTTATGGAGGGCTATTTACCTTGGCTATTATGGCACACTTTACGAAAGATATGTACACATTGCCTACACTCATAAAATACAATTTCAGTATTGTTGAATGCCTTAATTTTAAGACTATTTCCAATTTTTATGTTGGGATATTATGTTGTAATGTCCACAAAAAAACGAGCGAGTTTATAGCAGCCATGGTAAAGTGGAAAATTCCCAATGCATTTATTATTCCAACAGCAGTTGCATTCAGGTTTATTCCAACTTTGAAAGAAGAACACAACTCTATTAAGACTCGCTATGAAAATGAGAGGAATTAGTTTTAAAAATAAAAAGGCAGTGGAAAAATCCAAGCTTATACTTGGAATATGTAACAATACCTTTAATCGTTTCTATTGCAAAAATAGGTGATGAATTGTCGGCGGCGGCAATAAGTAGAGATTGGGAGCTTTGAAAAAGAGAACTACTGTAGTAAAAGTAAAGTTTACTATATATGATTTGCTCATTTTACTCTTTTTCAATTGCCTTTTACAGGACTATTTTTTTATAGGAGGGATAGCATTGATTGAATTTAAAGACGTGTCATTTACTTATGATAGTGGGAATAAGAATGCTGGAATTTATAATATTAATTTAAATATCAATGCTGGTGAAGTGAGTTGTATTTTGTGGTGAGTCCGGTTGCGGAAAAAAACTACAATAAGTAGGTTGATAAATGGGTTAATTCCCGGGTATTATTCCGGAAATTTGACTGGTAGCGTTATTGTAAATGAACATGAAATTTCTAAAAACTCTATTAATGAATTGAGTCAATATGTAGGATCAGTATTTCAAAAATCCAAGAACTCAATTTTTTTCAATGTAGATTCAACAAGTGAAATTGCATTCTGCCTGTGAAAATTTTTGGGATTTCAAGAGAAGAAATTTGTAGAAGAATTGAAAGGTAACAAAAGAATTAAATATAAAAGATTTGCTTGATAAGAGTTTGTTTTTCTATGTCAGGAGGAGAAAAACAAAAATTGCTTGTGCTTCTGCTGCTGTTATGGAGCCTGAAATCTATGTATTAGATGAGCCATCTTCTAATTTAGATATACAAACTATAAAAATGTTAAAAAGATATCATAAAAAAATGGAAAGAAAAAGTCAACTGTGGTTATTGCAGAGCATAGACTACAATATTTAATAGATATTGCAGATAGATTTATTTATATGAAAGATGGGGAAATTAACAAAGAATTTTCATGTGTTGAGTTCAAAAGAATTGTCTAATAGCACTTTTAAATGATATGGGATTATGAGTATACACACTATTGACACCAATAGCTGTATGAAAAATATAGAATCTAAGGAACAAATAGAGATTAAGATTTTATGTTTAGTTATGGGAAAAACCGTTTCTTGAAATTCATGATGCTGTATTACCTCAAAAATCTATTGTGGCTGTTTTAGGAAATAATGGTTCTGGAAAATCAACTTTTTCAAAAATGCTTATGTGGAGTTGAAGAAAAGCAAAAGGAACCTTTGAAGATAGAAACAAAAATTATGATACAAAAGAAAGATTGAAAAATGTTTTATGGTGATGCAGGATGTTAATCACCAATTATTTACCGAATCAGTTAAAGAAGAAATTCTTTTTGAGTATAGAGAACGATGAAAATAAAGAAGAAAAAGGTCGATGAAATATGTAAAAAGTTAAATTTAATGGATTTTATAGATTGCCATCCAATGTCATTATCCGGAGGGCAAAAAAACAAAGGGTTGCAATTGCAAGTGCTATCGCTTCTGATAGGACAATACTGATTTTTGGACGAACCTACAAGTGGTTTGGATTTTAAGAATATGAAAGAAGTTTCTAATGAAAATGATGAGGCTTAAAGAGGACGGGAAAAACTATTTTTATTATTACACATGATCCGGAATTAGTAGAATGTTGTTGTGATTATTTTATGTTTATGGAGAATGGAAAAATTAAAATGGCACGGTGGTAAGAATGAAAAAAATATAAAGGCAATTATGAATTTTTCAATCAAACAAAATAATTGCCTATAAAAAAATATAAATCAAAACAAGGGAGGACAAAAGAATGAAACAAGATATGAAAGAACAACTATTGATCAAAAGACCAATAGATTTACTATTTTCAGCTATCTATTCCGGCGGTTATCGGAATGATAGTAATAGGTCTTATCCACTAATGGATGGAATCTTTGCAGGGAAATATTATAGGGCAAACTGCAATGACTGCCCTGCGGCGTTGCGATGCCACTTACTTTTTTAACAGCGGGGTGTCTACACTTCTTGGTGTAGGTTCTGCATCTGTTTTATCACGAGCGATTGGTAAAAGGAGATCAGAACACCGTAGATAAAAATCATGGGCAACCTGATTTTCTGGGTGATTTTGTTTTCGGCGATCATAACAGTTGGCGGAATACTACTTGCACCACATTTTTAGATATGGTCGGTGCAACAGGTGAGATCAAAGCTTATGGTATCAGATACCTAAGAGTAATCTTTATCGGTTCCCTCTTTGTAAATCTTACACAGTCCGCAAACATGGTTATGCGTGGCGAAGGTCTAATGAAAAAAGCCATGATGATAATGGGACTTGGAGCTTTTACTGAATATCATTCTTGATCCGATTTTAATGACAGTTATGGGTGAATACGCCATTGAAGGTGCTGCCCTTGCAACGATTACAGCACAGTTTGTTCAGGCGGTTGTAACGCTGCACTACTTCCTGAAAAAGAGTAAAGTCGTTAAAATTCATAAGATTAAGTCCGATGAAGCAATAAAAAAAGAAATGTTTGGAGTAGGCTCATCAGCTATGATGATGCAGCTTCTGTTCATGATTCAACAGACTATGCTTTTATAAAATGGCATTTAAGTATGGCGAGATCCAAACGGAATTTTGATGGCAGCATCGCTTCAGTATATGCCTTTTCGTTTATTCCACTTTGGGGAATGAGTCAAGGATTGCAGCCTGTTGTCGGAACAAACTTCGGAGCAAAGCAATATTACAGAGTAAGGCAAGCAATGAAGGTATTTTCTATCGGAGGACTTGTTCTTGCAGCAGTCTTTTGGATTCCATCATTGCTGTTATCAAGTCAGATACTTTCCTTATTTGGAGTAGAAGCAAGTATCATAACACAGGGAGTTGGGAATTTCAGACTGTTCTATTCCGTATTTATTTTATATGGAGTAATGGTCATGAGCATTACATTTTTCCAATCTATTGGGAACGGAAAGAAAGGGATTATTGTTATGCTTAGACAGCTATTCCTATTTGTTCCTGCAATGATTCTTCTGCCAATGGTATTTGGAGTAAAAGCTGTTTGGTTCACACAGCCCCTTGTTGATTTCATTATGATTGTTGTTGGAATCTTCATGATGCTTGGAGAACTAAATAAGATGAGCAAAGAAAAAGTACAAAGCATAAGATTTTTATTATGTGCGTGGATACCTGAAATAGTAGAAGGGCTTAATTTATGAGGAATAGTTAGTTGTAAAATGGAGGGACAGGATATGATAAAGGCTATATATTTCTTTGAAGTTATAACTCAAAAACAAAAATCCTTCCTTTTTTTCTTATAAGATTTACAGTTGTCTGTCTTTCCATATTCTCGTCTAAACAATTAAATATAGTAAAAAGAAAGAACAGGTTTCTTTCATTTCAGAGGACTTCTTATGCCAAGATGCAGGAGTCCTCCTTTTTGTCTGAAAAACAAATAGACAAAAGAAATGGAGGAAACTTGATGGTAAAAGAGTATTACCTTTATGTCAGAGGGCAAAAGGTAAAAGTCAGTGAAGATATTTATAAAGTCTACTGGCGAGAAAAAAAGAACACGAAAAGTATTTAGAGCAGGTGGACAAGAAAAACCACTTGCTCTTTTTTTCATCATTGGATCATGATGGACATTTTATAGATAACCTTGCTGATGAAAGCGTTGATGTAGAAAAGATTGTTGAAACACAGATGATGATTGAGGCAGTCAGAAATGCTATATCAAAACTAAACGATGAGGAAAGGGACATCATAGAGCGTTTGTATTTCAATGATGAAACGCTATCAAGCATAGCGAGAGGTAAGAAAAGTGAGCTATCAAGCTATACAATGGCGAAAAAAACAATATTCTTAAAAAGCTAAAGGTGCTTTTTGAAAGAATTTATAAAGTAAACGCCTTGTAGATGGGGGCAGATTTTTCCTTTATAAATTGAAGGAGATCTGTCCTATATTTTTATTTAAGGAAGTGATGAAACCATAAAGTTGAAGAGAATCTCTCTTAAAAGCCGTTAGGCTATTGTTCCTTTGAAAACTGAATAGACCAAGGTAGGACTTTATCTACTTGTGGAGGATTATGACTTACGCCATGACCTTTCTGCTGAGAATAATTTCGGTTTAATGAATACTGAGTGAGTCAAGGAAACAAGAAAGCGAGCGATAAATAAGAATACATAAAAAAACAGATTTGGCAACCTGTTCAATGAAGCAAGTAGTGATAATGATACTTCAATAGTTTAAGCCGGCTCGTCTGGAATAAGAGGCGGAGGTGAGATTCCTATGTTGCTGCTAAGCACCTACCAAAAGTCGTTAAACTTAAAAATATAGAAGAAAACATATTTTGATTATAGAAAGTTTGTAAAGGAAGGAGGGTGTCTGTGGATAGTGACTGGAATGGATTGGCTGATTTAATAGCAAATCTGATTACAAAATATGCTGGTGTTTTTAGATTTAGATAATCTGCCCGATCCAACGCCAGCAAAAAAATCAAGAGATTAAAAATAGTTTTGACATGGCAAAAACACTAATTGAGGCGGACTAATAAAGGTGTTATAATATACTTGAAATGATAGTCCAAACTTAAATTCAAAAATTTATATATGATATAGAAAAATTATATTGAGGTTAATGCTATGTCAAAAGAAAAAAATAAAAGTATACCTCATACACGAGTATCTACGTCAATACAGATAGAGGGGTATTCGTTAGAGGCACAAAAATCAAGAATGAAAGCTTTTGCTATTTACAACGATTATGAAATTGTTGGAGAGTATGAAGATGCCGGAAAGTCTGGCAAGTCTATTGAAGGTAGAATTCAGTTCAATCGAATGATGGAAGATATAAAATCTGGAAAAGATGGAGTGTCTTTTGTTCTTGTGTTTAAGTTATCAAGATTTGCAAGAAATGCCGCTGATGTTCTTTCTACACTTCAGATAATGCAGGATTATGGAGTTAATCTTATTTGCGTTGAAGATGGCATTGATTCATCTAAAGATGCCGGGAAACTAATGATTTCTGTTTTATCAGCTGTGGCTGAAATAGAAAGAGAAAACATACGTATTCAAACAATGGAAGGTCGCATTCAAAAAGCAAGGGAAGGAAAGTGGAATGGCGGCTTTGCTCCGTATGGATATAAACTTGAAGATGGCAAGCTATTTATAAATGAGGAAGAGGCAATTGCCATAAGAACGATTTTCGACCAGTATGTAAATACTACGATAGAGCCAATGGGATATCTAAATACTTAGAGAATCATGGAATTAGAAAAATCCCAAGACAGAATGGTAAGAATCCTTTGTTTGATGCAGGTCTTATAAGAAAGATATTAAAGAATCCTGTATATAATGGGAAAATAGCATTTGGAAGAAGAACTTTAGAAAAAGTTCATGGTACAAGAAAATGAATATAAGCAGGTTGAACAAGATGAGTATCTAATATCTGAAGGGATACATGAAGCTATAGTTTCCGATGAAGTTTGGCAAGCTGCTCAGGTTAAGCTAAAATCTCAAGCAAAGAAATATGAGCATGTGAATAAAGGAAAAGATACACGCACACACTTGCTTTTCTGGAATTGTAAAATGCCCGATATGTGGAGTGGGAATGTTTGGAAACAAGTGTATCAAGAAAAAAGAAAGATGGCACAAAGTATAAAGATTTTTATTACTATGGTTGTAAAACATAGGCAGATGATAAGAGGTCATAAGTGTACTTTCCGTAAGCAAATTAGAGAAGAATTGTTAGATGATGCTGTTGCAGAGGTAATTGTCAAGATTGTAAGTAATCCGAAATTTGCTTCTATGATGCAAGAGAAAATCAACATGAAGGTGGATACCTCTGAAATAGAAACAGAAATAGATAATTACCAAAAGGAATTGAGGAAGTGTCATTCTACAAAGTTTAAGCTAATTGAGGAAATAGATAATTTAGATGTTGAAGATAAGCACTATAAGAGAAGGAAACAGGATTTAGACGACAGACTTTATCGCATGTATGACAAAATAGATGAATTAGAATCATCACTAATTGATGCGAAAGCAAAGAAACAGACTATTGAAGCTGAAAAGCTTACAGGAGATAACATATATAAGGTTCTGATCTATTTTGATAAGCTCTATAAAGTCATGAATGATGTAGAGCGTAGACAGTTAATTACAGCTTTGATTTCTGAAATTCAAGTTTATGAAGAAAAACAGCCCTAACGGACAATGGCTAAAATCAATTACTTTCAAGCCTCGATTATAGAAGAAAATCTCAACATAGGTTTGGACAATGATAGAGCACGTTGAAAAATTCTCATTAATGGGAAAGAAGTTTCAACAAAAAGAAAGACTTGCTTTATTTTTTTCAGCCGTTTTTCAAAATTCACATTTTTTTGCAGGGAACACTTAAAAGAAAATTTATTCGGATTTGATAATGTAAAAATAATGAAGAAAAATTATGTCGAAGAATATTTAGAAAAGTTGTAAACTTGACAATGTAAATGGGAAAATTGATAGATTTGAATACTAGATTTGGAAAAGAGTTTTTTTGAAGATGCTTTTTGAACCCTTCAGGTGGTCAATTACAAATGCTGACTATTCTAAGAGCATTGGTTAAAAGTGGAACGATGTTAATTTTTAGATGAACCCACATCTGCACTTGATGCTAAAAAGAAATGGACTTTTTATAAACAGATTATCTCTTGAAGAAAAGACAAAAGGATTTATTATTATTTCTCATAGATTGGCTATTTCTAATATTGTGGATAAAATTTATATTTTAAATAATGGAAAAATTTTAGATTCAGGTTCTCATTTTGAATTAATTGAAAGATCTGAATATTATAGATACTTTAAAAGAATTGACTAAAAAGTATGTTTAAATTGAAAGTAGGGTGATGAAAATGATTAATTCATTTAAAACTATTTTCAGATTTTTAAAACTGTCTTTTAAAATAGATAAGAGATTTATTTATCGAATTTCAATTGATATTTTAATTAATATTCTATTGACTTTACTAGCTTTTATTTATGGTTAGAGATTTTTACAGAATATTTACAAATTGGTAATATTAAAAATCTATCTATTAAATTAATTTTTGAGGCTGTTGTTTTTTGTTGTATTAAGGGGTTTTTAAAGAAGTATTGAAGTGGAAAGTCCAATACTCTGCAAGAGAGTATTTACTTAAAATGGAAAAAAAGAACTTTTGAAAAAAATCAACTGAAATAGAATATTATAGTTTAGAAAGTCCCTGATTTTCATAATTTACAAGAAAGAGCAAAATTTTTCCCTTAGAAATCAATACTGTCTTGAAAATTTATTAGAGGCAATTGTAAAAAGCATAGAACATATTTCCATTATGTTAACAACTTTTTATTGCATAGGATATTTTTCTTTTCTATCTAAGCATAGTATTACTTATCCTATTTGTTATAAATATATTTGCAAAGAAAAATACAGTAAGGAAGAAAGTAAATTTTATGAAAAACTTATCTCCGATAAATAGAAAATACTGGTATTATAGTTATATGGTTTTGAACAGAGATGATGTATTAGATATAAAATCAAATGAATTTTGAAAGTTTCATAGATAATAAATTTTTCTAAAACTATAAAAGATATATTAAAATGTTTTTAAGCCTTTTTATAGGAATAAAGCTATTGTAAATATAATTGAAGTGATAAATTCAATTATCTGTACCTTTATTTGTAATAATTTTTAGTGCAAGTAGGGTTTATAAAAATGAAATCAGCTTTTTCTGATTTTAGTTTTTACTGTAGTAGGGATACTAAAATTTACTAACAGTATGAATGAATTTTTCTGAAAATATAATTGATTTGGACAGATTTTTCAAAATATACCATTCCTGTTTTTGGATTTTCATTGAATTTGACATTGGGAAAAAATGTAGAGAAAGTGTTGAGAGTAAAGATTTGGGATTAATCGCAAAAATATTTACTTTAAATATGGAGATTTTAAAAATTATGTTCTAAATGATATTTCATTTGAAGTAAAAAAACCTAAAATTATAGTAATTATTGGAGAAAAACGGGGCAGGAAAAAGTACTTTAATAAAAACTTATTTCAGGACTTTATGAGGGCTTCAAAAGGAAGTTTGACGTATAATGGAAAGTCTATTTATGAAACAGAAAATAAGTATATAAGTACAATTTTTCAAGATTTTTAAGTTAATTGATGATATAACATTAAGAGAAAATATTTGCTGTAAATTAATTGAAAAATGAAGACGAAAAAGAAATTGTAGATGAGGAAATTTTTAAAATTGTTAATAAACTCGGTATAAAAAGAAGATTTTAAAATTTAATTTAGATGATAAACTTGGAGTTGAACTTGATGATGGAAAATATTGAATTGTCAGGAGGTCAAGCTCAACTAATCGCAATCTTAAGGGCAATTTATAAAAACAGTCCTATATTGGTTTTAGATGAACCGACAGGAAGTCTTGATATTGAAAAAGAAAATTCTGTTTATAAAATTTTAAAAAAATATAAAAGAAGATAAAATAATATTTATGATTTCTCATAGAATGGCATCAGTTCATATTGCTGATGAAATATGGTTTATGAAAGATGGAAAAATTCATTTCGGAAATCATAATAAGCTCATCGAAAATTCTTTTGGAATATAAGGAATTATATTTATCACAGGCAGAGATATAATTAGAATGAAGTCTAGATTCTATTTAGAATTTAGACTTTTTGATAAAGTATTTTAAAAATACTATATTGATATTGAAAATTTGAGATTTCAAACGATAAATTGACTTATATTAAAGTCAAGTGTTATAATACTATTGCGATTAATATTATATAATACTTATAATATAAAAGAAATGGGAGATAGCTATGAATAGTATAAGAAATTATCTAAAACTTATGTCTTACATAGGAGAATATAGAGTTCGAAGGTTCAAAAATAACTTTGCTTTTGTGCGTTTTCTGTTATTTTGTATGCAATTAGCTCCATATATGATAGGAAGACTGGTTAATATGGTTCAAAATATGAAGATTTTTCTAAAAGTTTTTAAATTTTTGAATTTTTACTCATAGTTTTAGGAATATTACAGGCATTCTTTTGATTCATATCAAAATTATAAGTGGCATACATATAGGGTTGAATATATGAATTATTTTAGAAGTATTATGTTGAAAGGTGCTTTGGATAAATCTCCGAGTATTATAAACAAAAATCCGAGTGATTTAACTTCAAGAATTTTACATGATTGTGAAACTGTAAGTGAAGATATTAGTATAGGACTTCCTATGTTGTTTTTAAATGTTCTTAATATATCAATAGTTTTGGGACTTATGTTCTATATGTCTTTTAAACTTACAATTATTGTTTTGTTTGTAATTCGATTTATACAATATTTTTAAAAAGGTTGATAGTGCTATAAGAAAGAATAGTAAAGATGAAAGAGAACATTTTGCATTAGTAACGGAAAGCGTAAAGGAATATACTGATGGAATTTTTCCAAATAAAAAAATTTTTGGAAAAGAAAAATTCTTTTGAATAAGTTTTAGAGAAAATATAAAAAATATGAAATTTATTTAAAAAGAAACATTAAAGAAATATACCGCAATAGGATATGGACTTACAGGACTTATTGTAGTACTTTTTACCAATTGTAATATTACTTTTTGGAGCAATGGAAGTGAATTCAGGAAATATGTCTTTAGGTTCATTGTTTGCGTTTTATTTTTATTTGGGATATCTTTATGAGCCAATGAGAAATTTATCAGATTGGGTTTTCAGGAGTTCAGGTAACTCTTGGAATGAGTGATAGAATTTTTAGAATTTGTTGATAGTGCAGAAGTTGAAGATAAAAAAAGAGGTTATTTCAAGCATAGGTACTATAAAAGTTGAGAATCTCACTTTTTCTTATGACGATTATATATTTAAAAATTTTAATACAGAAATGGAAAAAGGAGATATTATAGGAATTATAGGTCCATCAGGTTCGGGTAAAAGCACCTTAATAGATTTGCTTTTAAAGAGGATTTTAAATTACAATGGTAAAAATTACAATAAATGGTATAGATTTAAAAGATATAAACAGAACTTCTACTACAATTTGATTTCATATCTTGAACAAGATGCCTTTTTATTTAAAAGGTTCATTAAAGGAAAATATAACTTTTGATAATTTTGATGAAGATAATTTTTGAAATTTCTACTGAATTATCACAGGTTAAAAAGTTTAACGGAAAAAGATGGAGATTTTGAAATTGAAATTAAAAGGGAAAAATGTTTCAGGTGGGGAAAAAGCAGAGAATTGCACTTGCGAGAGCTTTGTATAAAAAAATTCTAATTTGTTGATTTTTAGATGAATTTACTTCTGCTTTAGATTTTCGAAACAGAACAGGAAGTTGTAAAAATATTAAAAAAATCAGTAAAGATAAGATAATATTAATAATAACTCATAGAAAATTACCATTATCTATTTGTAATAAATTAATAGATCTTGAAAAAAATAGATTTAAGGAGAGAATATGAAAATAATTTTATCACCTGCAAAGACAATTTCTAAAACTTGTGAAAGATTTTTCTTTCAGGGAGTTTGAATTTTTCTAATAAAACAAAATGAAATTTTAAAGAATGTTCCTGAAGTTTTGGTTTCAAAAGATTATTGCAAGGCTTTTTATATGTATGACGGAATGTGTTATAAAAAAATATAAAAAGAGAAGAGTTTGATGAGTGCGATTTAGAGTATATAAAGGAGCATTTAATTATTATTTCTGCACTTTATGGGGTGCTTAAACCTTTTGATTTAATTAATCCATATAGACTTGATTTTTCTTATGAAAACAAAAATGGGAAATTTATATAATTTTTGGAAAGATGATATTGCAAGAACATTTTAAAAGACACAGATTTTATTGTTAATCTTGCAAGTGATGAATTTTTCAAAAACAGTTAAAAAGTACATTTCAGAGAAGCAAATTTTGGATTTTGAATTTTATGAAAAAGTCGATGAAAAAAACTAAAAACATTCTACGATTTCAAAAAAGCTAGAGGAATGATGCTTTAATTTTATGACTAAAAAAATAAAATTGAAAATATTGAAGATATAAAGAAATTTGACAAAGATGGATATGGTTTTGTTGAAGAAATGTCTTTAGAGAAATAAATTTGTATTTGTGAAAAATATCTAGAAATATTATAGTTTCAGTTGTTGTATGTTGTTTGAGTTATCGAAAGAAATTGTATAAAATGATATGATGATGCCATAATAGGTAATTTTATTTACAAATGACAGTAAGTATGACGTAAAGATTATCCAAATCTTTGATTCGGAATGTAATAAAACTAGTAAAATCCAATTTTTAATGGAGCTTTTATGAGATTTCCAGAGTAATATTAAGTGAATGTTTTTTATTTTTATAATTAGAACTTCAAAAGTGTAAAACTTTTTGGAGTATGGGTTTTAAAAATAATTTTTATAAAAATGTTTACCTAAAATTTAAAAATTTAAGAATAGTAATATAATAATAAGAAAAATAATAAATAATTATAATATTTTTATTGACAAATATAGTGTTTTTCAATAAAATAAAAAATAATTATCAACATTTTTCTTGTTTTTTAAAAATTTTGTGAAATTCATTTGACAAATACGTTTTCTTTATGGTATCATTACTTTTGCATAGCAATTATTATACTGCATTTATGCTTTTTAAGGTAAAAATATGATGAATTTTATTTTTTAAAAATTAATTGTAAATCAAAAATTGGGGTTAAACTTATGGCTTTGAAGAATAAAACAAAAGAGTTTGTTTTGGGAATAGTAGTGATATTATTATATATTATTTCGGACGAAATATTAAAGAACATGATAAAAATATATATGATACTGATAAAAATACTTATGTACAGTTTTATTAAAAATTTTTATTTTATCAGTTATATTCATACTATTTTTCATTATTTTTTTAGTGAAAAAAACATAAAAAAACAATATCGGCGTTTTTAAAATTGCTATTATTACAATATTAGCTTTTTGTTTTTATGGAAATTATAAGAATCTTTGTCATAGGAAAATTTTATAAAGTATTTCTTTCATTTTGAAAGTAAGAACAGATATATTTATGGAAAAATTTAGTAAAAAGTAATTATTATTTTGTTTTTTGAGACTATTGTTCTTATACCAATAGTTGAAGAATTTGTTTTTAGAAAGGCTATTTTTAGCGATTTATATGATTTGCATCAAGGTTGTAATAAGTATAAGGTTTATGACTTCATTTTTAATTTCAGGAATCTTCTTTTGTAGTATTCACGACGGAGTTTTTGCCCCGAGTGCAATAAGTCATTGTTCGGAAGTCTTATTTATTCATCGCTTTATTTATATACAAAGAGCATAATTCCAAGTATTATAGCTCATGGGTTACATAATTCTGTATTTGTAATAGTTACATTATTGTAAAAGATTTAGAAAATTTTTATTAAATAGAATTAATTTTAAGAAATTTAGAAATTTAGAATAATAATTTGTTTTGTTTATTATTAAGGAGTTTTTATGGGAAAAACGGATTTATTAAATATTAAAAACTTTTAAAAAGTGGATATTACCGATTTTTAATGTTCGTTTTTGCGAATTCATTTTTAAAAAGAAAAATTTTACCTATTTTTAGAAAGTTCATATTGACTGGAGATTATTTTTGATGGTATTTTATTTGATGGATTAGGGTATATTTTTATAATTTTATCAGTGTTGTTAATTTCTAAGTATGTATATATAATGGAAAATTTAATTCAATAGATGCTTCTTCAAAAAAAGGATTGAAAAAGAGTCTTTTATTTTTCTATTGTAATCTTGATTTTAACCATAATATTTTATTTGTGCTCAAGAATTTTTAACATAAACATTTTTAGGCTGTAGTTAGAAAAAGCAAAAATACCATGTTTACTGATATTTGTTGAAAAAAACCTATATTTTCAGTTTTTGTTATAGTATTTACAGGACCGATGTTTGAGGAAATAGTATATAGAAAAATTTTATTTGGATATTTATACGATTTACATTTTGGGATGCAATAAATATGTAAGATTTATAACGTCTGCACTTGTATCTTCAATAATTTTTGGAGCAACTCATGATGGAGTTTTCATCCTGCTATGATTTACATATGTAGTATATGGATAGTTTTTCTAGTGTATATTTTTATACAAAAAGGATTTCTACATCTATGATGGTGCATGTTTTAAATAATTTATTTTTAGCAATTATGGATATTTTTTGAATTTAATTATAATAATTTTTAAGAAAAATATAATCCATATTTTTAAAAATTTGCAAAAGGGGAAAATTATGGTAAATGGAAAAACTTAACAAAAATGGGTAGCACCAGTTTTAATGTTTGTTTTTCTGTGATTTTTATTTATAGACAGCATTTAGTAAAATATTTATTAGATAGAGATTATTTAGTTGTTAATTTCTTTGAAAAACTCTTTTTGAATAAGACTTTTTTTCTTTTGGATTGTTAAATTTTGCTGTTGCAGTAATTATTTTATTGATTTCTAAATTTATATTCAAAAGAAAAAGTTAACTTCAATAGATAGTTCTGATAAAATTAGTATAAAAATCTGCTATAATAGTATTCTTGACTGTAGTTTGTAACAATAATCATATTTTTATTTATTAACTTATATTATATATGATGTTTTAGGTTCGTCAGTCAATAGTGCAGCTGCTATCTATATTAGAGACATGTATATGCGAAATAAATTTATTTATGTTATTTTTACATTTTTACTGTTACTTTTGAAGAAGTTGTATATAGAAAATTATTATTTGGATATTTATATGATTTACATTCAGGATGCAATAGATATATAAGATTGATTACATCTTTGTTGGGATCAGTGATTATCTTTTGGAGCAATCCATGATGGAGTACTTTAGTTCAGGAATGATTTTATTTATGTTGTAGCTGGGATAAGTTTTACTATTGTTTATTTTTATACTAAAAAGAATTTCTCTACCATAGCTATACATTTCTTATATAATATATGTTTATGACTTTATTCTTACTATTATTTAGAGTCAATTATTGTAGAAATATAGCTTACATCTCTTTATAAATATTATTATTTATCTGAGGAGGATATTATGATAAATGTAAAAACTTTAAAAAGTGGATTTTTTTCCTGCTTTAATGTTTCTATTTTTTTGAATTCATCTTTAGGCAGAAAAATTTTAAATTCTTTATTTTTGGGAAAAATATTTGTTTTTAAATTTTTGAAAATCCAATTGTAAATAATTTTTTGTTGGTGGGATTTGTTGCCTATTTGGGAATTGTATAATATTTTTGATTATAAAGTATGTATTTGATGGGAAAATTAAATTCTATAGATAGTTCAGAAAAAAATGAACTTAAAAAAATCTATAATTATTTCAATTTTAGTTTTTTTGTTTTTACTATGTTGATTATATATTTAGCTTTCGTACATTGAAAGTATTCTTAAACTTGAGGTTTATAGTTTGAATGCAAAAATGTTTCAGGTACTGAAAAGACTTAATTTTTTGTAAGTTTATTTTTCAATGGCTTTGGTGAGTATATATGAAGAAACTGGTGTATAGACGAATACTATTTGGATATTTGTATGATTTACATTCGGGTTGTAATAAATATATTAGGATAATAACATCTGTAATAGTATCATCTATAATCTTCGGTTCAATACATGATGGTGTATTTTCATTTAGCTATGATTCAATATATTATATATGGAATATCTTTTTCAGCTATATATTTGTATACTAAGAGAATCAGTTCATCTATAACAGTTCATATTTTTAGTTAATATATTTATAATAATTATGAGATTTTTTCTAATTTAAACATAAAAAAACTTATTATATAAAATAAAAATTTTAGGAGGAAGTTATGAGTGTTAAGACAAAAAAATTTTTATTGTATCATTATTAATATCATTAGTTTATTTTTTTAGGGATTTTAAGATTTTCTACTTTGGCAAATAAATATTTAAAATCAGAATTTGTACTTAAAAATTTAACAAATATAAATATGGTTTTACTTTTGATTTTTGGAGTTTTAGTATATTTATTTTTGTAAAAATTTCTACAAATTCAATATCTAAAGATAGTAAAAGAATCTCTTTTTAAAATCAATTTTTGATTGGGGCATGTTCAGGTATAGCTTTTACTAGTTGTAATTCAAAATTGTATTTAAAATTTTAGGATTTTTAGGTTATCCTTATGATATGACAGGGGAATTTATTAGAATAAAGAATGTAGTTTCTAATAATAAAATTGCATTTGATAAATATAGTATTTATAATTCCTTTTGTAACTGAAATAGTCTATAGAAATATAGTATTTGGCTATTTATACGATTTATATGAAGGTGGATACAAATTTGTACGATTATTCACACCGGCTTGTTTAGCGGGAATATTGTTTGCTCTTATAAATGTAAAACATGCACTTCCTGTAGTAGTAGAAGCTGTAATTATATCCTTGACTTTTGGATATGTTTATTTAAAGACAAAAGAATAGAAAAGTGCAATAATTGGACATATTGTATTTAGTATAGGTATTGTAATACTTTCATTTATTGTAAAGACAAGTGTTTTATAAAATTGGAAATTTCACGAAAAAGGCACCTATGTTTTAATTGCATGAGGTGCTTTTTGAGTATTTTAAATAATCATTTACTGCTTGAACAAAGAACTTGACTCCATTTATAAAATATTTTTCATTAAGCCCAAATTTTTAAATTGTGGTGAGGATAAGCTATTCCGTCAACATAAAGAGGATTTTTTTAAAAAAATACATAAGCTCCTTTTTGTTTCTTCAAGATAGTAAGCAAAATCTTCACCTGCTAAAATCGGTTTTTCTAATACTGTACATTTTCTTTTCCCAATGCATTTACTGCACTTTGTTTTGCAAAATCAACTATCTCTTTGTTATTTACGACCAGTGGTGGTCCATAGAATATTCATATTCGGCTTTTTGCTCTCATAGCAATTGCCATATTTGTTGATATTTCTCCAATTCTTTTTGCTATATATGCTCTTACTTCTTTTGAAACTGCTCTAACTGTTCCAATAATTTCTACTTCTTCAGGAATTATATTAAAAGCAGTTCCGAATTTACATACAAACTGAAATCACTGCTGTATCAACAGCATTTATTTCTCTTGAAACAATATTTTGAATAGCGGAAATAATGTGAGTTGAAGTGGTTATTGGATCTATACCCATATAAGGATAAGCTCCATGAGTTCCTTTACCGATTACTTTAATAGTAAACTTATCCATACAAGCCATCATTGAGCCATATTTTAACACCTATTTTTCCTTCATCAAGTTCATCAGTAGTATTTCCGTTGTGTAATGCTAATATGAAGTCAACCCTTCAAAGCACCACCTTTAATCATATCAATAGCGCCTGATCCGGTTTCTTCACCGGGTTGCAATCAAAAATTTTACAGTACCGTGAAGTCTGTCTTTCATTTGATTTAAAGTATAGATTGTTCCAAGCATCATTGCAGCATGGGCATCATGACCACAAGCATGCATATTTTTATTTGTTGATTTAAAAGGTAAATCTAAAAGATTCCGGCATAGAGCAGTCCCGTCTGTATCAGCTCTTAGAGCAATACATTTTTCGCCATCTAGCTCGCTCTCTAATTGTAACTAAAATTGAAGAGTCATTAGGAAAGTCTGTTCTATACTCTACACGAAATTCATCTAAAACTTTTTCAAGTAAGCAGTAGTTAACGGTAAGATCATTTCCTATTTCAGGAATTTTGTGTAAATCACGTCTCCAATTAATTACCTTTTGCTCTAAATTTTTTTAATATCTTTAATTAATTCCATAAGAACTCCTTTTCTTTTTAAGTTTTAATTTAGTATTATTTTGATTGTTTTTATTATAATCAAAAACTCCGAAAAATTGCAGTGGAAAACACCGCTATTGGAATCATTATATATACCGGTATTGCTTTTGATAATAACATAGCCATTACAACTACAAGTGCAAATGCGCCATATTTTAAGTTTTTAGATGCAAACATTGCAAACATTGCACCAAAAATTGCAGATGAAACATATTTAAAAGCAGTCAAGACAACAGGTGGGAAAACGCTCATTAGAGCTGCACCTCCGATTGCTGCGATTGTTACCATAATTGTATTTGTAAAAATTGAACCTGCAATACCAAGTGTTGCAATAAGTTCCGCTTTTTTTGTTCCAGGTTCAACTCCTAAACTTTCCTGAGCAACTACCGCACAAGGTACCCTCATATTTCCTATATTACCGGATAAAAAGACATATATGTTCCCGGTAATCCCAGGATTGGGAAATAACAAATTGGTTCAACTACAGAATAAATTGCAAACATTGAGGCAACATACATCCATCCTGTTAATATATTATTCCAACCGGGGAAGGCATCCCTTTACAAGCCATAAATCAAATAGCAGGGATAAAGCATAGAGGTATGCAAGTAAATTAGTAAGACTCCCATATCTTATAATTGGTTTGGTAAAAGATTTTTCATAATTATTCATATTACATACCTCCTAATTTTTATATAAATAACAGCGGATAACATTCCCGCAAGCATCGCTATACCCAAAGTGTATTCTTTAAATTTTGGATATTTTTCTGAAATTTTTGTTAAAAACTATCATAACTACAGCTGCACCAATCGCAGATACCATAAAAGGTCTTGTTTCAGTATTAAATCCTTTCATTAATTCGCTTCCAAAAAGATAAGCAAATGAACCGCACATTGCTGCGATACTGATTACTCCAAGTTTTTTTACATCTCCACCTGAAACTTTTTTTGTAACTCTATCTAATTGATGAGAGAAAAGTCCGGTAGTTAATAGCCAAGCACTTCCATTTAATGCCATTACCCAGGCTGCATTTGCAAAATGTACTAAGTTATATCCCTTTTCCGCCAAGTTCGACACCCATAGCTTTTGCTCGCCATACTTGATGCTGCAAGTTCTGCAGGTGCTGAACCGATTATTGCAAGACGCATCCAAGCAAGAGGACCTCCTATTACAGACATAAGTCCAAGCATTACTACAAAAACTCCAAGAGCGGGTCCTATTGAAGAAACAGCTCCGATTTTAAATGCTTTTTTTGCGTCGCTTTTTGATAAATCTACTAATTCAGCAGACTTAATAGCTTTTTTTGAAAATATGTACGCTTGAATTAAAACCAACAAGCTAACAGGTAAACATAAAAATCCAAAAATTGGACTGTTGGCGATTTTTAAATATTCATTACAATTCCTCCTTAAATTTTATTGTATCTATATAATACATTAAAATTATTTCACTTCCTATGGAATATTTTTATAAAAAGTAGTAATAATTTATAAAAATACAATCGATTTTTTCGATTGTACTATTCTAATATATTCTTATTTAATTTTAAATATCTATAACCTAATTCCAGTAAAAAAATCTGGTATTATTATCATTTAGATCTTTATTTATGATTTCAGAAATTTTTTTCAAATCTGTATTTTATCGTATTGTAATGTAAAAATTGTTTTTGGAAGTTTGTTTTTAAGCTCCAATTATTTTTCAATTAAGCGATTTAAAGTTTCAAAATATGTCGTATCTTTTTCTTTGTCATATTTTAATATTTTCAAAATGTCATTTATAAAACTTGGGGGTCTTTGATGAGTTTATAGTTGTACTTAAAATTTTAAAAAAATTCTATATCATCATATTTAAAAATTCCATCATTTTCTTCCAGAAGTCTTCCTATTTTTATACAATCCAATGCTTCTTCATAGCTCTTATTTATATCCATAATATCTTTTTGAATATTTCCCATTCAACAGTGAATGTAAAGTTAAAATCGGATTTTATGATTTTTAATTTGCTTACTAAAAATTCTAACTCGTTTAATAATGTGTTATCAGATGAATTATGTTTTTGTAATTAAAACTAGGCTATCACTCTTTTTGTAATACAAAATTTTACTTTTAAAAGTTCAAAATTTTGTATTATTTTTCAAACATTTTTTTCTTTTAATTTCTTCAAGTTTTTATATTTTTCTAAAGGTTTTTGAACTATACTATACTTATAGTTATCTATATCAAAAATTATTACAGAGCTGTATCCATCAATGTCTATATCAAAAAGTTTTGCTCTTATCAAAAGTTCTTCTTTTTGATTGGATATTTCCCTCAAAATATCGCTGATAAAATCATTTAGGTAATTTTTCTTTTAGTTTAACTATAGGGTGATTTCTTTTTCTATTTGGATTAAAGCAATTTCTAAAGCATAATCTATTATAGTCTTATCAAATTCTGACAATTCGATTTTTGGGATATTTAAAATTAATTTTTCCAATTTCTTTATTTTTACTAAATATACTTTTAGAAAAATTATTTTTCATTTTTAAAAACTTTGTTGTAGTACTTTTTATCTAAAAATAATCATAGAAGATATAATCAATATTCAAGGTTGAGAATAAATAATTAAAAAGTAGTTTTTTTAAAGATTTATTTTCACTACTATTCTTATAAAAATTATTTCTAATTTCTTCAGTTTTTGTAAGATTATCAACTTTACTGTCTAAAATTTTTAGCTAAGATAGGGGTGATTACTGAAGAAAATGGATAATAAATAGGAATATTTATTACAGGAAATTTTAATTCATTTGCGACTTTTAGCATTTCTTCAGAATTTTACTAAAATATCTTTCAACCTTTATTCCCAAAAGCACAACAGCCTAAGTTTTTAATCTTTTTATATATATTGCAATTTCTTTTTCATTTTTGTTTAAAAAGGTATCCGGAACTTATTACAAACTCATTTCCACAGGCATAAGTTGCACCATCAGGAGCGTCAAGAACTGTAGTATGTAAAAATTTCAATATCATCTATGGAAAAATTTGTTAAAAGTTCAAAATCTTTAAACATATCTAAAATTTCAGTTAATTTCATTTTTACTCCTTTCTTAAAATTGTTTTCTAGTTATATTTTACCATAAAAATTTTCAGATTTTTATATAAAATATTTGAAACTATTTTTGTGAAATCTTGAAAAAGGTTGTATTTTTTTAATATAATATATATAGTAATGTGTTTGTTTATTATTGTTCTTTTTATGGAGATATGATATTATGTTTTTGGATTTGGTTTCTTGCGTTATTAAATGCGATTCTTGTAATTTTTATGTGAAGATATCGAAAGACTTATCAATTATTCAAACTATCATAATTGAATTTGTATTGATGTTATTTATTACCAATTTTATTGATAATTATACATTGAAAAAGTCAATTTTTGTTTCACTGGCTTTTATGCTGTTATTTATTTTAATATATATTTTTACTGTATTTATAAAAATAATTTTTTTAAAAATCTGTAATAAAAGTAATGAAATATGAGAACAATTTTACCCAAAAACTTGAAAAATTCATTTTTGATATATAATTTTAGGTGAGTGAAAACTTAAAATAAAATAATTAAGGAGTGTGTTTTATGACTAAAATAGCTGTTATTGGAGCAGGCCCAGGAGGATATGAGGTCTGCTATTAGAGCTGCACAAATGGGAGCAGAAGTTGTACTTATTGAAGCTGATAGACCAGGTGGTACTTTGTTTAAATAGAGGATGTATCCCTCACAAAAACACTTTGGAAAAATGCTGAAATTATGGAAAATATTCATAGAAAAGCAGAATTTCGGTTTACTTATGGACGAATGTAAAATTGATCCAATAAGACTTAATGAAAGAAAATGCAGTTGTTGAAAAAAATCGTAGGTGGGGTAGAATTTTTAATTGGTTCTTATCCTAATATTGAATACTTAAAAGGTTTTGGTTCTTTTGTTGATCCTCATACAAATTCATGTTAAATTAAATGATGGTTCAGAAAAAGATGTAACAGCTGATTACATAATCATTGCTACAGGTTCTAAACCAAGTGTTCCACCAATTGCAGGAACTGATTTTGCCTAATGTAATTACAAGTGATGAATTCTTAGATTTTAAAAGAAATTCCTGAAGAACTTATAGTTGTTGGTGGTGGAGTTATCGGGAATGGAATTTGCAAGTATTTATGCTCAATTCGGTTCAAAAGGTAACTGTAATGACTAATGGTGTTTTTACCTGCAACTGATGGAGAAATCAAAAGAGAATTCCAAGTATTTTCAAAAGAGCAGGAATTAAAGATTGTAAATAAAGTTCGTGCAAGTGAAATTACACAAGAAAAACGGAAAAATTAAAAAGTTACAGCTAAGAGAGTTGATAAAGATAAAGTTGAAGAAGCTGAAGGTACAATGGTTCTTTTAGCAACAGGAAGAAAAAGCTAATATCGATGGATTAGAAATCGAAAAAGCCGGAGTTGTTACTGAAAGAGGAGCTGTAGTTACTGATAAAGAATTTAAAGACAAATGTTGACCATATTTATGCTATTGGTGACGTTGTTTATGGAAATGTTCAACTTGCTCACGTTGCAAGTGCACAAGCAATTCATGTTGTTGAAAAATTAATGGGAGAGCATCCTGAAATTAATTTGAATGTTGTTCCTGCTTGTACATTTACTTTACCGGAAGTTGCTCAAGTTGGTTTAACTGAAGAAGAAGTTATTGCTCAAAATATTCCTTATGTTAAGAGTAAATTTATGTTCAGTGGAAATGGTAAAGCTGTTTCATTAGGAGAAGCTGATGGATTTGTAAAAGTTCTTGCAACTGAAGACTTAAAGAAAATTTTAGGTATCCATATTATTGGACCTCATGCAAATGACTTAATTCATGAAGGAACAGTTGCTATGGCAAAATGATATGGGAGTTGAGTCAATAGGCAAGATGATTCACGCTCACCCAACTCTATCAGAAGCATTTATGGAAGCTATTCACCAATTAGAAGGAAAATCAATCCATAGTGCACCTGCAAAATAATTATTTTGTTAGAATTTTTAGGGAGCGTTAGCTCCCTTTTTTTATTAAAGAGGTAAGAATGAATATTTTTGAACAAATTGCAAAAAGAATTAAATATAAAAAGTAGGTCAAGTTGAAAATACTGTAAAACTTATAGATGAGGGAAATACTATTCCTTTTATCGCAAGATATAGAAAAAGAAGTTACAGGAAATTTAGATGATGAAATACTTAGAAATTTAGAACAAAAATTACAATATTTAAGAAATTTAGAACAAAGAAAAGAAGATGTTATAAGATTAATTGACGAGCTTGGAGAGTTGACAGATGAATTAAAAAAATGAAATTTTTAAATGCTGAAACTCTTTCAAAAGTTGAGGATATATATCTTCCATTTAGACCTAAAAAGAGAACCAGAGCAACTATTGCAAAAGGAAAAAGGATTAAAACCGCTTGCTGACTTGATTTTAGATAGAAAGCTTAAGGAAAATAATTTTTGAACAAAAGGTTTCTGAATTCATAATGAAGAAAAAGAAGTTTTAAATATTGATGAAGCTATGGCTGGTGCTTTAGATATTATTGCAGAAATGATTTCTGAAGATAAAGATTTTAGAGATATTTTTAAGAAAAGATGCTGAGAAAAAAACGGAGTTTTAGTATCTGAAAAAGGAAAAGAAGAAAATAATGTTTATGATATGTATTATGAATTTTCTGAAAAGATTTCTAAACTTCCAGCACATAGAATACTTGCTATAAATAGAGGAGAAAAAGGAAAAAGCTCTAAAGGTTTCTATAAGGTTAAGTGACGAAAAATATTGGTGAAATTTTATTTTCACTATGTATGGATGATGAAAAATTTCTGTCATAAATTCTTAAAAGAAGCTGTTATCGATAGTTATAATAGACTTTTTATTTCCACAAATAGAAACTGAAATAAGAGCAAATTTGAAGGAAAAAAAGCAGATACTCAATCAATTGAAGTTTTTGGTAAAAATTTAAAACCTTATATTATGCAATCTCCAATTCTTGATAGAGTTGTTCTAGGAATTGACCCTGGTTATAGAACGGGTTGTAAGGTAGCTGTTATTTCAAAAACTGGATCAGTTTTTAGACCATGTAAATATCTATCCTACAAAACCACAAGAAAAAGATAAAGGAAAGTAAAGAGATTTTAGCAAAAACTTATTAAAAAAATATGATGTAAGTTTAATTGCAATTGGAAATGGAACTGCAAGTCGTGAAACTGAAAAAGTTGTTGTTGAATTGATAAATGAATTGAAAAAAAGAAGACTTATTCTATTCAATAGTAAATGAAGCAGGAGCTTCAATTTATTCTGCATCAAAACTAGGACAAGAAGAATTTCCTGATTTAGATGTAACTGTTAGAGGTGCAATATCAATAGCTAGACGTATTCAAGATCCGATGGCAGAACTTGTAAAGATTGAACCAAAACATATTGGTATAGGACAGTATCAACATGATGTAAATCAAAAACAATTGACAGAAACACTATCTGATGTTATTGAAGACTGTGTAAACAAGGTTGGTGTTGATGTTAATACTGCATCATTTTCACTTTTATCTTATATTTCAGGAATGACAAAAACTATGGCTAAAAAAATCTAGTTTCATATCGTGATGAAAATGGGAGCTTTTTAAAAAAATAGAGATGAAATTAGAAAAGTAAAAGGAATAGGATCCCTAAGGCATATACTCAATCTGCAGGATTTTTGAGAATTAGAAATGGAGAAAACCCACTTGATAATACAGCTGTTCATCCCTGAAAGTTATGAAATTGCAGAAAAACTTTATGGTAAAGATTTAGATAAGATTAATGTTCCAAAAACTTTCAAAAGAATTAGAAGTTGGTGAATTGACTTTAAAAGATATTATTGAAGAGCTTAAAAAGACCCGGTCGTGATATTAGAGAAGATATGCCAAAACCAATTTTTAAGGTCTGATGTTCTTTCCATTGAAGATTTGGAAGTTGGAATGGAATTAAAGGAACTGTAAGAAATGTTGTAGATTTTGGAGCCTTTTATAGATATTGGAATTAAAAACGATGGATTGGTTCATATTTCTCAAATTTCGAATAAATTTATAAAACATCCTTCAGAAGTTTTAAAAGTTTCTGATGTAGTTAAGGTCAAAATTTTAGAAATTGACCTTGAAAAAAACAAAAAGTAAAATTGACAATGAAGTAAGAAATGCGTTTTGACGCATTTTCTTTTTGATTAAAAATAATAAGGATATCAATACCAATCCTATATTAATTTTTTTAAATAATTAGTGATTTTTTTATCATAAGATTTTTTTATATTTTTATCAAGTTGTTAAATGTTTGAAAAATCAACTAAAAAAATTTTATAATAGAAAAAAATTATTAATATTGTCTATCTATAAGAAAAAAAGTATTAGACTTATTCTTAATCCTATGATAATATAATATTGATTATATTTGTTTGCTAATTCGCAAAAGTATTTTATCAAATATAAATATAAAAATTAAATAGGAGGTTTTGAATGGATATTCAAGAAAGTGTAAAACTTATCGATTCGTATTTAGATTTAAATCGTAAAAGTTGTAGGTGTGAAGTTTTTCACGATGAAGAAAAGTTATGAAAATTTTTTGAAGTACCTGAAAGAGAAAGTAAAGTTACATATTGTAATGCTGTTAATTTAGCATCTAAAGGTTCAAACATAAAGGTAAGAAAAGGTACATCAAGGTTGTCCCAAACGGGTGCAGTTGCTTTTTGGATTTAATCAAGCTCCACCAAAGATGGCATCTGGAGAAGCAAGATTTAGTAAAAAAATATTTATAATGATGTTAAGACATCAAAGAGCGTTTCTGATGATATGATATTTTTTTAAAAGACAAGGTTTATGGTATAGCAATAATGCCTTTAGAAAAATTTTTAAAGTTGAACCTGATGTTGTTGTATGATTGAAAAGGCATATAACATAATGAGAGTTGTTCACGGATATTCTTATTTTAATGGATATTCTCCGGAAATGAAAAACTGTTGGATTACAAGCGGTTTGTCATGATCTTACAACTCTTCCTTATGAACATGGAACAATAAATATCACATTCTTATGCCCGGGAACAAGACTTATGGCAAACTGGCATCCTGATGAACTAGGAATCGAATGGCTTGGAAACATTGGTACAATGTTATTCAAGGAATTGTTGAAACTACAAATCCTTTTTGAACGTAATGGGAACAAGAGAAAAATAATTAAGAAGATGAAAAAGAATCATATGGATGATTCTGTAATCGAATTAAATAAGAATTATGATACAGGAACATATTTAGGCGGACTCAATAGACAAATAAATTTAAAAATAGTTAGGAATTTCTTTTTAATAAATTCCTAACTTAAATATTAGTAAAGGAGAATTATATGAATCTTTTTAAAAATACCTATTCCAATTGCAGGGTTGATTTTATCAATGTTTGCGCTTGGGAATCTGTTACAATCTTATAGTAATGTTGTAAGATTATGTATAGGTGGAGTAGCACTTATCTTATATTATTTTTTTGTTTTTAAAAATTGTTGTGCTAAATTCTAAATTAAAAAAACCGTTTTGGATAATCCGGTTGTCTGCTAGTGTTCTTTTAACAATTACAATGGCTACTATTTTTGATTAGTAGCTATGCAAAGCCATATTCATCAGTTTTAGCTGTAGTAGTTTGGTTTGTTGGTGTTATATTACATACTTTTGCTAATGATTTGGTTTAGCTTGAAATTTTTACCTAATTTTTCAATTAAGAAAGTATTTCCATCCTGGTATATTGTTTATGTAGGAATTGCAACAGCAAGTGTTACTGCAGGAGCCGCTGGGCAATTGAAGTTGGGACAGATTTGTTTTTTTGGTTTGCTTTTAATTTCTTATTTCATTTTTGATACCTGTTGTTTGTTATAGAGTATTTAAAGTAAAAGAAATACCGGAACCTGCAAAACCTACATTTGCGATTTTATCTGCACCGGGTTCTCTTTGTATTAGCAGGATATTTAAACACGTTTCCTCAAAAAAACATTACATTTGCAACAGTTTTATTTGTAATTTCAGTTTTTATTTTTATATTATAGTTTTATTGAATATGCCAAATCTATTGAAATTAAAAATTTTTCTCCCGGATTTTTCGGGCTTTTACATTCCCACTTGTAATAAGTGCAATTTCAAGTAAATTATTTAGTGGATATGTAACAAAATTATATGGAGCAAATTCGGTTTTAAAATTATTTGTAAATTTCCAAGAAATAGTAGCAACTTTAATTGTACTATATGTTTTTTTGTTGGATATATGAAATTTTTATTTGAAAAAGGAGAACTAAAAATTTTTAAAAATTACTTGACTATTTTATTTGTTTATGGTAAAATATTTCGAGTAATATGATGAATGAAGTAGAGTACTCGCCTCACCTAGTTACTATTTTTGTTTCAGGTTTATGTTAATAATTTAAGTTTTGTAATTATTATGGCGAGTTTTTACTCGCCGTTTTTTATGGAGGTGTTATTATAAAAGAGCTTTTTAATTAATGAAGAGATTAGAGCAAAAGATGTTAGATTAATTGATGCAGAAGGTAATCAAATTGGAGTTGTTCCAATTTCTAGAGCATTGAAATGGCAAATGAAAAGAAATTGGATCTTGTAAATATTTCTCCTAATGCTAATCCACCTGTTTGCAAAAATTTTAGATTATGGGAAAATATAGATATGATTCTTTAAAGAAAGAAAAAGAATCAAGAAAAAAACAAAAAGTCATAAATGTTAAAGAAATTAGACTTACTCCGAGTATTGATAAACACGATATAGAAGTTAAAGGCAAAACATGCAAATAATTTTTTTGAAAAGCCGGAGATAAGGTAAAAGTTTCTGTAAGATTTAGAGGTAGAGAATTGGGACATACTGATATAGGTAAAGTTGTTTTAGATAAATTTAAAGAGCTTACCCAAGAGTTTGGAAATGTAGAAAAAGATTCCGTAATGGAAGGTAGAAATATGACAATGTTTTTTATCACCAAAACAAGATTAATAGGAGGTTTTAGGTATGGCTAAAATGAAAAACACATAGAGCATCAGCTAAGAGATTTAAAAAGAACTGGTACTGGGAAAAATTAAAAGATTTAAGGCGTATAAAAGCCATTTAACAAGTAAAAATCACCAAAGAGAATTAGAAACTTAAGAAAATCAACAGTTATCAGCAGTGGAGATCAAAAAAAGAATCAATCATATGATTCCTTAATTATGGAGGTAAAGAGTAATGGCAAGAATAAAACGTAGCTTAAATGCGAGAAAAAAACATAGAAAAGTACTAAAACAAGCTAAAGGATATTATGGTGCGAAAGTCAAAATTATTTAAAGTTGCTAATCAAGCAATTATGAAATCTATGACTTATGCATTCATTGGAAGAAAGAGAAAGAAGAGAGATTTTTAGAAGCTTATGGATTGCAAGAATTAATGCCGGAACAAGACAATATGGTTTAAGTTATAGCAAATTTATGTATGGGCTTAAGAAAAAAATAATATAAATATGAATAGAAAAATGCTTTCTGAAATGGCTATAAACGATCCTGAAGGATTTAAAAAAATTAGTTGAATTAGTAAGATAGAGAAAATGTCCCTTCATAATTGAAGGGATTTTTTTGGAGGTTATTTTGAGACAATTTATAAGACAGTTAAAAGATAAAGCTTGAAACTAATCCACCAGCAGTTTTAACGTTAGGATTCTTTTCTAATTATAACTATTGGATCTATTCTTTTTGTTTTTACCATTTTTCATCTAAAAAAACTTAAATTTTACAAATTTTTTAGATTGTGTATTTATATCAACTTCATCTGTTTGTGTAACAGGTCTTTCAACTATAAATATAACTAATGAATTTAATTTTTTTCGGAAAAAAACAGTCATAATGTTATTAATTCAAATGGGAGGATTGGGTTTTATGACTATGGCTACAATGGTAGCGATGATTTTTAGGTGAAAAAGATAACTTTTAAAAGATAGGCTTGTAATTCGAGAACAAATGGGTTCTACAAAAACTTAGTGGAATGGTTAAACTGATAAGATATGTAATTTTTTTCAACTTTTTTAATAGAGGGGCTGGGAGCGATTTTACTTTTCTTTTTACATTTGTTCCAAAGTTTGGTCTAAAAAGGAATTTTTTTATTCTATTTTTCATTCTATATCAGCTTTTTGTAATGCAGGTTTTGATATTTTAGGTGAAAATAGTTTAGAAGGTTTTAATACAAATCCTTATTTACTTTTTGTTATTTCATTTTTAATAATTTTTAGGTGGGCTCGGATTTCACGTTTATATTGATATAAATAATTTTAAATTTAATTTTTAGAAAATATTCTTTGCATACTAAGATTGTTTTAGTAATGACTTTAGGATTTACTTATTTTTGGGACAATTGCATTTTTCATCTTGGAATATTCTAATGCAAAAAAACTTTAAAGAATTTTAACTTTTTTTGATAAAATAACAAATTCATTTTTTCAGTCAGTAACTACCAGAACAGCAGGGGTTTTGCTTCGATAAATCAAACTGGGTTTACTGAATCATCAACAATTTTAACTATTTTTTTGATGTTTATAGGAGGTTCACCTGCAAGTACTGCTGGAGGAATAAAGACTACTACAATATTTTTATTAATTGTAACAACTATTTCTTTTATCCAAAATAATAATGAGATTGAAGTATTCAAAAGAAGAATTTCTTTTTTTCACTGGTCAAAAAGAGCGATAGGAATTTTTGTTATATCTTTATTGTTAGTTAATACAGTGGTTTTGTGTTAACGTTGATAGAAGATGTACAGTTTTATAGATTTACTTTTTGAAAACAATTTCAGCTTTTTGCCACTGTGGGTCTTAGCAAAAGATTTAACTCCGCATTTGAAAGATATAACAAAAAGTGTTTATAATTATATTAATGTTTATTGGAAGAGTAGGCCTCTTACGATTATTTTTCTTTCTATAATAAAGTTAATAGGAAGAAATTTAAGTATTCAAACGGAAATGTTATTGTCGGATAGGAGATATTATGAAACAAATTGTTGTTATAGGTTGTGGAAGGTTCGAATGAATTTAGCCATTACCTTAGAAAAACTTGGTAATAGAGTTATGGTCATAGATAGAGATGAAGATGTTATAAATTCTATTGCAAGTAAGGTTACTCACAGTATAATTTGTGATGTTAGAGTTGAGGGAAGTTTAGAAGAATTGGGTCTTGCAAATTTTTGATATTTGTGTCGTAGCAATAGGCTCTGATTACAAAAGTTCTATTATTGCGACGGTTGAGGCTAAAGAACTTGGGATACCAAAAATTATTGCAAAGGCTACTGATAGTGTTCAAGCAATGGTGCTTAGAAAAATAGGAGCAGATAGAGTTATAATTCCTGAAAGAGATATGGGAATAAGAGTTGCAAATAATATTAGTAATTCAAATATTTTGGATTCTATTAATTTGTCCGATGAATATTCTCTTGTAGAAATTGCACCAATTTCGGATGGATTGGAAAGTCTATAAAGGAATCTGAAGTTAGAAATAGATATCATGTAAATATTGTTGCAATAAAAATAAAGAGGATTGGAGATAAATGTTGATGCTGACTATGTTATAAAGGATAGTGATATTCTTTTTAGTTGGGCAAGAAATGACTGGATTGAGTAAGTTGGTATAGTATGAAATTTAAAACAATAGATAGTAAAGATAACAAAAAGTATAAATTATTTAAGAGTCTTTATTTGAAGAAAAATAGAGATAAATATAAACTATTTTTTTATTGGAAGGTAAAAAAACTTTTGTCAGAAGCTTTAAATGAAAAATCTTGACATTGAAAACATAATTTGTACTGAAAAATTTGTTGAAAAACTTTGAGTTTAAAGAAAAATTTTTTTAGATAAAAGTTATAATTTTATCTGAAAAATTATTTAAAAATTTAACTGAACTTTACCAATTCTGAAGGGTTATAACCATTGTAAATTATATTGAAGAGAAAATTTCTTCTAAAAATATAATTTGTCTTGAAAATGTAAGTGATCCCGGAAATTTTGGAACAATAATCAGAACGGCAAATGCTTTTTGGGATTAAGGATATATTGACTATAAATTGCGTAGATAAATATAATTCAAAAAGTTTTAAGAGCAACTATGGGCGCAATGTTTAGAACAAATATTGTAGAATCTGAAATTGAAAAAAATAAAAGAATTACAAAAAGATGGATATAGATTAATTTCTACAACTTTAAATGAAAATTCAAAAATTTTTAGAAGAATTTAATTTCGAAGGAAAAAAATATTGTAGTTATGGGAAAATGAAGCTAATGGAGTTTCTGAAGAGATGCTCAATATTTCTAATGAACATTTGAAAAATAGATATGGATAATTCTATGGAGTCTTTAAATGTTTCAATAGCAAGCATTAATAATGTATAAAATATTTAAAGGATAAGAACATCACCCTTTTACGATTCTTCGCATTGGGTGGTGCCTGAAAAATCTTGTTGTTTTCACAATAAAGGAAGTGTTTTTTGAGCACTTCCTTTTTGTACTATATATATATTTTTGGGACAATTTTTAAAATTATTTTTAATCTTGCCAATGCGCCAAATGGATCCCATGGTTCAAGTTCTACAATTTCTTCATCAAGAGCTTTTTAACCATTTTTCATCAACGTATTTTTGTCAACCATTACTTCATAGTTGTATTCGTCAAACCATTCATCAGACATTGAAAAAAATACCTTTATCTCCAACTGTATCTCCCCAAGAGTTTTCAACTTGCCATTCTAACGGTTTTCCATTTTCATCAAGATTTACTCCTGTAAATACCATTGCATGAGTTAATACACTTTCATGATAATCAAGTCTTTCAGCTTTTTGTAAAGTTTTCTAAAGTAGGAATATGTCATCATATATGAACATATCTAAAGTCCATAATTCCTTTTTGCTTTTCCAAAAACTTAATTACATCACAACCAAACCATACAGGTTCTCCGGCTTTTAATTGACTTTTATAGCACTTTTCTTTCAATACTTCTATAGGAACATTTACGTATTTTATTTTGTCTGCTTCTTTAATTGTTCCTAAGAATTTTACAGTGTAAACTTTTTCCGTAAGGTTTGTCATCGGTTGGAGCATTGATTAAACTTACTTTTATCTTTTTAAATTCCAACCAACATATTTGTCGAAAAAAATTCTTTAGGAGTAATATTTGATATTCTGTGAATTTTTCGTCTTTATCTCTGTATTCATAGGGTAAAAGTTTCAGGAACTTCTCCCTAAACATTTAGTTAAAATATTGTAAACTGCGTAAAGAGTTTCATTTTTAAATCTTCAATTTCTTTTAAAGATTTGCCTGCTTTTATGAAGTCTTCTCATATCACAAGCAGCTTTTCTAAGATATTTAGTTAGTATTGCTTCCATATCTCTTGTATTTGAAGAGTGGAATGTTTCAGGCATGATTCCTTTAGGAACAACACCATATTTTTTTCTAAAAGACCTTTAAACATATCCCATTGACCGCCATCTTGCACAGGAGCAGTCAAAAGGTGAGAAACAACTCTTGAATCTGTTTTTCGTCTAACGTTTCAATTATACTTTCTAAAAAAAGAAGTTTGCTTTTTCAAGTTTATCCCAAAAATAGAGTATATGTTTGAGAATATTCCATAGTCTTTAAGTTTAATTTTTTTCCATAGTAGAAACTCTGGCAACATTTAATGCAGAGAACATCCAACATCTACCACTTGATTTTTTTGGTTTGTTATTTCACCTTTTTGTAATATCGGAAAATTGAAAAATCGTGTCTCTTATAGACTTCGTGATTTGTAGATGCTTCATTTATACCGACTTTTGAAACACTTGCAGCTACAACCTTATTTGTTTTACAAGAATTAAATCTTTCTTTAAATGACTTAAGAACTTCATTTGTTAATGCCATTTGTATCACTCTCCTCAAAAATTTTTGTGAGTAATCTCACAAATACATTGTAACTATAAAAATCACAAAAATGAAAGATAATAAATATCAAAAACGATAAAAATCTTGAGAGTTTATATATTGGATTTTTAAAATTTATCAATATACCTTACTTTTTTTGTAAATTAAGTATTAAAATTAATGTTATTAAAATATATCTTTTTAGGTTGCAACTGTTTTTGTATTTAGATATTTCTAAAGTAAGTATAATTTTTATTTTTACAAATTAAAAAGGCTGAGGATTGTTATCCCAACCTTAATTACTGAATTTAAAAATTTGATTTTTAATATTTAAGTATTATTTTAGAACTCTTTTTAATTTATCATGGATATATTCGTCAATAGGTTGTCCGTCAATGAATGCATTTTTCTCCATCCGGTAACATTATTCTAAAGAGTTGATAATTAAATTTCAGTCAACTATATAGTAATCATCCATATGTAGAGGAGCGATATATACTTAAAATTTCTTTATCGTTATTTGGAAATTCTTTGTCCAATTCATCAATAAGATGGTTTACATTCAAAACTTTTATAGGTTTTGCCATAAGTTTTGGAAGTTCAGATCTTCATCATCCACATATTGTTATTCCAAAATCTTTTTCTTCCTTACTAGCTCCGGAAAGTAATTCTCTGTTTTGAATAGCAGATAAAACTTTTCTTACTGACTCTTCATTAAAATCTTTGTTCATTATAGCTTTTAGAGGATATTGTTTAGCCACATCAACAAAAAGCTTTCGGCAACTTTTTCTTTTTCTGCCAAAGCAGTCCATAAATATAACATGGATTCAATTGTTTCTAAATTTAATTCAATTTGTTTAATCATATAAGCCTCGATAATATTTTTGTTAATTTACAATAAAATTTGTAAAATTTTATTACTATATATTACATTAAAAAGTTTAATTCACAATGTAAAAATATAGTATGAAGTAATTGTAAACTTTTTATAAAAATCAATACTTATAGTAATTTAGTTGTTGTAAATTTTAAAAAGTTTTGTTATACTTGTACGGTAAGTTATAGGAGGAGAATATGAATTCTAATACATTAAAAAAGTTGTGATTACGACATTAGCATCTATTGTGGTTTCTGCAGGGTGTTTATTTTTTATGGTGCCATATAATTTGACAATCGGAGGAACAGCTGGACTTTCAATAGCACTTTCAAAATTTTTCCGGAAATATCTGTAGGGTATTCCAACTGGAATAAATATTATTTTTATTTATCTTGGCGTTCTTGCTAATAGGTGCAGAATTTGGTGGACTGAGTATATGCTACTATTGTCGTGTCCGTTTCACTTATCGGGTTTGAAAAAAATGTTTCCGAATATTAAACCTTTAGTTGATACACCTTTTATGAGTATGATTGTTGGAGTTGAGTTACTGCAATTGGGATAGCTTTGACGTTGAATCAAAATGCATCAACAGGAGGAACTGATATTGTAGGGAAAAATTTTAAATGAATATATACATGTAGATATAAGTGTAGGAGTTTTTATTGCGGATTTTTTTCGGTTGTAGTTATGGGTTATTTTGCTTATGGAATTAATGCCGCAATGTATGCAATAGTAGGTATTTTATTTAATGCAGTGGTTATAGATAAAGTTCTTACAGGATATAAGACTAGAATTAAAGTTTATATCAACTCAAGAAAATGGGAAGGAATTAATGACTATATACTTAATGTAATAGTTAGAGGAAGTACACTTTTATGAAGTAAAAGGCGGTTTTAATAAAAAGTGAAAGAGTTATGATAGAAACAATCCTAACAAGACCGGAGTATATAAAAGCTTATGACTTTTATAAAAGGAATTTGATAACAATGCATTTGTAAATGTTGCGACAGTGAGTGAAGTTTCAGGAGAAGGATTCAGTTATCTTACTGAAGAGAATAAAAAGTATTAAAAGAAAAATAAAACTAGAAAAATGTGATTTTAAAAAGCTGTTATGAAGAGTGAAATCATAACAGTGTGAAAATAATGAGGTTTAGAACATCTGTATTTAATTGACTTTTTATGAAAAATGATATATACTTTAATTGTAGTAATTTGATTAAAATTTAATTGGATTTACAATGAATGTGTGTATATGAATTTTATAGTTTTAAATTATTTATTTTAAGTTTTGTGAAGGAGGTTTATGAAAAAGAAATTTTTTTATCAACAACTTTTTAATTTTATCTTTACTTATGATTAATGTATTAATTTTTAATAAGTATACAGACAAAAAGTATTGTTGTTGCAGAAAGCTTTAACGGTTGGAAAGAGAAGGAAATGAAAGATATTTTTTTCCAAAATAGTAAAAATTTACAGGAGAATATCAAAATAAGTATTTTGTAAATGGGAAATATGCTAATGGAGTTTATAATGGAACTCTATATAAAAATGGAGATATTTCAACAAATGCTTACGTAGGTGAAATTTTTACGGTTCTGATGGCAAACCGGCAAAATGGCTGGTATGATGATGGGAGTAATTGGTGATTTTTCCAAAATGGTAAAACATAATGGTTATGGTGTAGATGAAATGGAAAAAGATATTTTTGTAAATGGGAAAGTATGCTAATGGCTATGTAGGTGGTATTTTTATAGTAAAGGAAAACCGGTAAATGGTTGGTATGACGACGGGAAAGACTAGTATTTCTTTTAGAGATGGTAAAAAATATACCGGAAAAAGCCAAAGACGAAAATGGCGAAATGTACTTTGTAAAAGGGAAAATATGCAAATACTTATATAGATGGAGTTTTTATAAAGATGGTAAAATCGCTAACTGGTGGTGTGATGATGGAAAAGATTGGTATTTTTCCAAAATGGTAAAAAACATAACGGATATGGTATAGATGCAAATGGAAAAAGATATTTTATAAAGTGAAAAATATGCAAATGCTATGTAGATGAAATTTTTATAGCGAAGAGAAAAAAATTGCTAATTGGTGGTTCAATGATGGTGAAGCGTGGTATTTTTCCAAAATGGTAAGAAACATACATGGCTATGGCATAGATGCAAATGGAAAAAGATATTTTGTAGATGGAAAATATGCCAACGGAATATATGTGTAAGTTATATAAAGATGGAATAGAGTCAAAAGGCAGAACATATGTAAATGGTATTTTTACGACGAAAATATAGTCCGGCAGATGGATGGTATGATGATGGAGATGCATGGTATTTCTTCAAAGACGGCAAAAATATACCGGAAAAAGCCGTAGATGGTAACGGCGAGATGTATTTTGTAAAAGGAAAATATGCAAATGCTATATAGATGGAATCTTTTATAGTGAAGGTAAAATTGCCAACTGGTGGTGTGATGACGGAAGCGATTGGTATTTCTTCAAAGACGGCAAAAATATACTGGAAAAGCTGTAGATGGTAACGGCGAAATGTATTTTATAAAAGGAAAATATGCAAATACTTATATAGATGGAATCTTCTATAGTAAAGGTAAAATTGCCAACTGGTGGTGTGACGACGGAATGCGTGGTATTTTTTTCAAAATGGTAAAAACATAATGGCTATGGTATAGATGCAAATGGAAAAAGATATTTTGTAGATGGGAAATATGCTAACGGAATATATGGTGGTAAGTTATACAAAAATGGAATAGAATCAAAAGGTAGAACATATGTAAATGGCATTTTTACGATGGAAATATAAGACCTGCAAAATGGCTGGTATGATGATGGAGATACATGGTATTTCTTTAAGGACGGTAAAAATATACTGAAAAGCTGTAGATGGCAATGGCGAAATGTATTTTGTAAAAGGAAAATATGCAAATACTTATATAGATGGAATCTTTTATAGCGAAGGTAAATTGCCAACTGGTGGTGTGATGATGGAACTGACTGGTATTTCTTCAAAGATGGTAAAAATTTACCGGATTTGGCGTAGATGCAAAATGGAAAGAGATATTTTGTAAAAAGGAAAATATGCCAACGGAATATATAATGGGAAATTATATAAAAATGGTTTAGAATCAAATGGAAATACTTATGTAAACGGAATTTTTACGATGGAAATATAAGACCTGCAAATGGTTGGTATGATGATGGAAGTAATTGGTATTTCTTCAAAGATGGCAAAAAAATATACAGGAAAGCCGTAGATGGCAACGGAGAAATGTATTTTATAGGTGGAAATATGCACATACTTATATAAACGGCATTTTTTATGGAGCAGGTAAAATTGCAAATGGTTGGTATGATGATGGAGATGATTGGTATTTCTTTCAAGGAGGTAAAAACATACAGGATATGCAACAGATGAAAATGGACAGAGATATTTTGTAAAATGGTAAATATGCTAATGGAAGATATGGCGGAAAATTATATAAGGAAGGTTTAGAGTCAGATGGCAATACTTATATAAACGGAATTTTTACAGTGGAGATAAATATCCGGCAAATGGTTGGTACGATGATGGAGATGATTGGTATTTTTTCCAAAATGGTAAAAAACATACAGGATATGCAACAGATGAAAATGGAGAAAAATATTTTGTTGATGGAAAGTATGCAAATGGATTTTACGGTGGAAAAATCTTATTTAGATGGAGAAGAAGTAGATTTAGCAGATTCTGATTGGTATGTTACAGATGGTGTTTGGAGAGTTAAAAATTCCGGAAGAAGTTGTCATGTAAATGGCGATTTTATCGTTATAAGTTTAAGTGATCAAAAATTATGGCTTGTTAGAGATGGAAGAATAATTTCTAAAATCGGTATTGTAAGTGGGAAACCTTCAAGTCCTACTGTAACAGGAAATTTTAGAATACTTTTCAAAAGAATATTCAAGAATATTAAGAGGTCCGGGATATGCTTCATGGGTTCAATATTGGATGCCATTCCATGGCGGATATGGAATTCACGACGCAAATTGGCAACCATATTCTGCTTTCTCTAATAGTAATTACTATAGATGGGGAGGATCACATGGTTGCGTAAATGTTCATCCTGGATCAAATGGGATCTATTTACAGTAATTTTTATGTTGGAATGAGAGTTATAGTTTATTAGTATTGATTTTAAAATCTAAATATGTTAGAATTAGATTGTTAATATTTACGTTGAACGATAAAAATAGTACAAAATTTTTAGAGAGTGATTGTTTGGTGAAAAATTACATTTTTGTATTATGGGAAATCGGGAGTAATTTTTAGAGTGATGTTTTTAACATAATTAGGTGGAACCACGGTCATATCGTCCCTTACGATATGGCTTTTTTTGTTTATTTATTTTTAGGAGAATATTATGAAATCAGAAAAGAGTATGGAAAAAGTTGTTTCTTTATGTAAAAATAGGGGAATAATTTATCCAGGGTCAGAAATTTACGGTAGGACTTGCAAACACTTGGGATTATGGTCCTTAGGTGTTGAATTTAAAAAAATAATGTAAAAAGCTGGTGGAAAAAAATTTGTTCAACAATCAAAATATAATGTTGGTCTTGATAGTGCAATTTTGATGAATCCGAAGTTTGGGTTGCATCAGGTCATGTTGGAAGTTTTAGTGATCCTTTGATTGACTGTAAAGAATGTAAATCTCGTTTTAGAGCTGATAAACTTATCGAAGATTTTTATTTTTGAAAAATAATCTTGGGAGATATAAATGTTGATGGTTGGGAAAAACGAAAAAGTTGAAGAATTAATGAAAGAAAAATATTTGTTGTCCAAATTGTAAAAACAAAATTTTACTGGTATTAGAAGATTTAATCTTATGTTTAAAAACTTTTTCAAGGTGTAACTGAGGATAGTAAATCTGAAATTTATTTAAGACCTGAAACTGCACAAGGTATTTTCGTTAATTTTCAAAAATATTGCTAGAACTTCAAGAAAGAAAGTTCCTTTGGTATTGCTCAAGTTGGGAAAAGTCTTTTAGAAAATGAAATTACTCCGGGTAATTTTACTTTTTAGAACTCGTGAATTTGAACAAATGGAATTGGAATTTTTCTGTAAACCCGGAGAGGATTTAGAATGGTATGAATATTGGAAAAACTATTCTTTTAATTGGTTATTGTCTTTAGGAATGAATGAAGAAATTTTAAGACTTAGAGACCACGAACAAGAAGAATTGAGTTTTTATAGTAAAAGCTACTTGTGATATAGAATTTTTATTCCCATTTGGTTGGGGAGAACTTTGGGGAATTGCAGATAGAACAGATTATGACTTATCAAGACATATTGAAGTTTCCGGAGAAGATTTGAGATATATGACCCTGTTACAAATGAAAAATATATTCCATATTGTATTGAACCTTCACTTGGAGCTGATAGAGTTGCTCTAGCTTTCTATGTAATGCTTATGATGAGGAAGAAATAGGAGAAGGAGATGTTAGAACTGTTTTAAGACTTCATCCTGCTTTAGCTCCATTTAAGGCTGCAATTTTACCACTTACTAAAAAAATTGTCAGAAAAATCTGATGAAATTTATGATGAACTTTCAAAATATTTTATGATAGATACAGATGTTTCAGGGAAGTATTGGAAAGAGATATAGAAGACAAGATGAAGTTGGAACTCCATTCTGTATAACTGTCGATTTTTGATACTTTGGAAGATGATTGTGTAACAGTTAGATTTAGAGATACTATGGAACAAGAGAGAATAAAAATCTCAGAACTAAAAGATTTTATTGAAAAGTCTTTAGAATTTTTAGGAGGTATTATGGTTAAGAAAAAGTTGTTTTTTTGGTTCAAGTATGTGTCCCTGATTGTATAGTTATGAAAGAGGCACTTGATGAAAGAGGAGTTAAAGTATTTGTATTTAGACATTACTGAAAATTTAGCAAATCTTAAAAAAATTCTTTAAAATTTAGAGAAAATTCTGCATTTGATTTTTGCAAAAGAAAAAGGCTCAATAGGAATTCCTGCAATGGTAATAAATGATGGGGAAAAATACTTTTCAGCATAGAAGAATTTGATGAATATAATAAATAGGAGGCAATTATGTTAGAAAAATTTAAAACCTGAAAGAGTTTTTATTATTTTGAAGAGCTTACTAAAGATTCCAAGAGAATCAGGAAATGAAAAGGCAGTCAGCGATTATTTATACAGTGTTGGAAAATCATTGGGATTAGAAACAATTCAAGATGAAAGTAAATAATATTGTTATTAGAAAAACCTGCATATAAAGGTTATGAAAATCATGAACCTATTGTTATTCAGGGACATATGGATATGGTTGCAGAAAAGGCTGACGGAGTTGAACATAATTTTCTAGTTGATCCAATTCCTGTTATTGTTGATGGTGATTGGGTTAAGACTAAAGGAACAACACTTGGAGCAGATGATGGAATTGCAGTTGCTATGGGACTTGCTATTTTAGAAGATAAAGAAGCTAAACATCCTGCACTTGAATTGTTAGTAACTACTGATGAAGAGAGAACAATGGCAGGAGCAAGAGCTGTAAAGAGAGAGCTTTTAAATGGAAGAAAACTTTTAAATATTGATGCCGAAGAAGAAGGAGTGCTTTTATCAGGCTGTTCAGGTGGACACAATATTGTAGGAACTTTGAAGGTTAAATATGAAAAAAAGTGATATGAAAAAAATACTTTTGTTTTATTTGTAAATAATATGCTTGGAGGCCACTCCGAATGGAAATTCATCAACAAAGAGGAAATTCTTTTGAAATTTGCTCTAAGAGCAATGGATATGATAAAAGAAATTGCTGATTATAGATTGGTTAGTATTGAAGGCGGAACTAAAACATAATGCTATTCCTAGAGATGCAAAAGTTATTTTTACAAGTAATGCTGATGAATTTAATATTGATTTTTTTCTAGATTAATTAGCGAATATCCTCTTGATAAAGATATGAGAGTTTCCATAGAAAAAGTAGAAAAATGTAAAAGAAGTTTTATGTAAGGGTTGTCAAGAAAAAAATAGAAAATGTAGTTAGAAATATTCCTCATGGAGTATACTCAATGATGGAAGAATATCCTTCAATAGTTGAATGTTCAGACAATTTTCGCAATAATAAAATTTGATGGAAATTTTGTTAAATTTACTGTTTCACTCAGAAGTTCAAACCCTAAAAACTTTTGAAGAATATACAGATATGGTAAAAAGTTTATGAAGAAAATGGTGTTAGATATACTTTAGAAGATTATTATAAACCATGGGAATTTGCAAAAAGTTTCAAAAGTTGAGAGATACTGCATTGGAAGTTTATAAGAAGTTGACAGGAAAAGAAATGAAAGTGGAAGTTGTTCACGCAGCTTTTAGAACCGGTTGTTTTTCGTCGATACATTCCCCTGATATGGAAATGATATCAATAGGACCTACAATGAAAGATGTTCATAGTCCCTGTTGAAAGATTGAAATATTCCTCTCAACACAAAGAACTTTTGAATTTGTAAAAGAATTATTAAAAAGTCTTTAATTAAAATTGAGAACATAAAAATCACGAGTTATTAATTAGCTCGTGATTTTTTTATGTACTGCTCACCGAACACTTCTGTGAAAGGTGAGGTATTCGTTCTAAACTGAAGTGTTATTTTTCATTTAAGACATCAAGAAGTAAATCTAAATTAAGTCCATGAACCATAGTAGCTTCTTCGAGAGTCTCCATTTGACTTTGCAGGACAACCAACACAAGAAAGTCCAAAAATTAAATAGAATTTCAACAGCATCCGGATGAATTTGGATAATGTCTCCGATTAGCATATCTTTTGTTATTTTCATAACTGCACCTCCCTAAATTATCTTATACCCATATAATACAGGAATTTAGAAAAATCAAGTTATATTTGACTCTAAAAATAAAATTGATAGTTGTAAAATATCGTGGTAAATATAGAATGAATGATTAGACTATTATTATTTTTGTGATAAAATAATTAAGTTATATGGAGGCTTATTATGAAATGTTGTAACAATAAAAAAAGCAATAGATAATCTATATAAAAATATTGCTGTTAAAAGATAGATTAAGAGAAAGTGAAGATAGTAGAGAAATTGAAAAAGAAAAATTGCTTTAAGTTTAGGTTATACTTTAGAAGATATAGAAAATGAGCAAATCTTGGTTTGGGCTAGGAAATCCAATTCAAAAATGCAAATCTAAAAAGTGGTGAAATTGTTTTAGATTTGGGTTGTGGCAAAAGGTATGGATGTATTTAAGGCTTTGTAAAATAGTTGGAGAAAAAGGCTTGTTATTGGAGTTGACAGACTTTCTGAAATGATTGAAAAAGCAAAATTACATAAGAGGGAAAAAGGATTTTTAAATACAGATTTTAGAGTGTCTGATATAGACGATTTAAAAGTAGATAATGATACAGTTGACTGTGTAATTTCAAATTGTGTTATAAATTTATGTGAAGATAAGAGAAAGTTTATTCTGAAATATTTAGAGTTTTAAAACCCGGTGGAAGAATTTCAATTTCAGATATTGTTCAGTTTAATGAATTACCCACTTGGGTTAAAGATGAACTGATTTTTCATGCAACTTGAGTTGCAGGGTCTCGATAACTTCGGAGAAGTTAAAGAATATTTTGAAAAATGTTGGCTTTTGAACTTTATACAATAATTGAAGAAGACTTGACTGACGAATATCTTGCAAAATGGGGACATAAAATTAGATTTAAAGAAATATATAAGACGTGGTAAAATTTTAGCATTTTAAAGCGAAAAAATTAGGAGAGAAAAATGTATAAACTATATTCATCAATTTTTATGATTATTTTTAACTTTTTATAATTATATTTTTATTTCTAAAAATATGATTTAGATAGAAATCAAAAAATTATATTTTGGTTATTTGTTCTTTTTGGAGTGGAATAACAGTTGTAAGAGCTTACAGGAAACTCTATGCTATAAGTCCCTATGGAAGAAGGAGGTCTGGCTTTTCAGTTATTTTTAGCTGCACAGATAACTTCAGCATACGGGCTTATAAGTTGTTTTATAAGATTGCCCTATTTTTTTATATTGAGCGATATTTTTAATAGAAAAAATATTTATTCAAATTGCACTTTTGTTTTGACATTGGCATCATTGATGGTAGTTTTAAAGCCAAATTATAATACTCTTTATTTTTTTCATCAATAGCTATGGGAATATGTGCTTCGATGCTTGCGGTGTTTAATGTTTTATTTTCAGAGACTTTTTCTAAAGAAAAAGCTGCAATTTCAGCATCTATTTTATCAATAGCACCGCTTCTTGCAGAATTTATAGCAGCTCCATACAGTATTTATCAACTTATGGTACATATAAGAAATTTTTAAATTGCTTTGGGCACTTTCTGCGAGCATTTCAATTGTAGCATTTGTTTTGACTTTTTTTGTCAGAGATGTTTTTATTCTGCAAAAGAGATTTAGCTTTTGAAAAAGTTAAAAAAAGTTTTTGAATTTAAAGGATATTTATACATTTGTTTGATTGCAATTTTAGTTTCATTCATAAAGTTTTCAACATCAGGGTGCAAATATGATTGCATACGCAAAAGTTAATTTAAATATGCCTCGATTTTTTTGGCATATATTGATGTTTTATTTGCTTTTTTCCGCAACTTATTGCAAGTGTACTGCAGGAACTTATTTTGCAAATAAAAATTGGAATTGAAAAAAACTTTAGTTTTAGGACTGGGTTCAAATTTAGTTTTTTTATAATAATTTTATTAACTAACTCTTATCTTCCCTGCATTTTTTTGGGATATGTATTTAACGGTTTTTGGATATGGAATTGCTTATACTTGTTTGATTTCAATGGCTATGCAATATTTTTGAAAAGGAAGATAGAAATGTGAGTATGGGAATATTTTCAATTATTTTTCGCTATGGGAGTATATTTTTGGAGACAGAGTTTATCTTTGGATTTCAAAGTTAATACCAAATGGACTTTTTAGGGCTTTTGAACAAAATAAATCAATTTACCTAATTGTAGTTGGAATAACATTAGTAAGTATATTAATGGCACAATTTAAAATAAAAGAAGATATTTAAAAAAACATAATGTATTTTTGTATTAACTAAATTTGAGGGTAAGAATGATTGACAATGATACACTGTTTTTGTTACAAATAATGATTTTTAAAATTTTATGATATAATTATTGTGATTATGTATGTAATTACGAATAAATTTATAAAATTAAACAGGAGAAAAAGATGGGTAATTATTTTGGAACAGATGGAGTGAGAGGAGTCTATGGAGAAAAATTTAACTGATAGGCTGGCTTATAAACTTGGGAAATCTGTTGGATATATTCTAAAAAGATAAAGAGGAAAAATTATTTATAATAGGTAGAGATACTAGAGAAAGTGGAAAAATCTTGAGAATAGTTTAGCTAAAGGTTTATTAGAAATGGGTTTTAATGTAGTTAGTATAGGAATTGCTCCAACACCTACAGTTGCTTATTTAATCAAGTATTTTAAAGCGGTTGGAGGAGCTGTTATTTCTGCTTCTCATAATCCTTTTTAAATATAATGGAATTAAGATTTTTAACGAAGATGGCTTCAAACTTTCAGATGAAATTGAATATAAAGTTGAAAATATTTTTAGATGATGAAAATTTTTGATTTTGGAGAAATTCAAGAGGGTATTTTTACAGAAGAAAAAGAAGCTGTTTCTATCTATGCGGATTATTTGAAATCAAGAGTGGATGCTGATTTTTTTCAAACTTAAAAAAATAGCTGTAGACTTTTGGAAATGGAGCAAGCTATAAAATTGCAAGAAAAGTTATTTGAAGAGCTAGGAATGGAAGTTATTTCTTTAAATACTGCTCCTGATGGAAAGAATATTAACTTAAATTGTGGTAGTACTAATATGGAAAGTAATAAGAAAAGCTGTTTTGGAAAAATGATGTTGATATGGGATTTTTCCTTTTGATGGAGATGCTGATAGATGTTTAGCTGTTGATGAAAAAGGAAATATTATGGATGGAGATCATATTCTAGCTGCTATGGCTAAAGTCATATAAAGAAAAAGATGAACTTACAAATAATGCTGTTGTAGGAACTGTTATGAGCAATATTGGACTAAAAATATTTAGACTCAATAGATGTTGATTTTGTTGCTGCAAAAGTTGGTGACAGATTTGTCCTTGAACAAATGCTTGAGCATAATTATATTTTAGGAGCTGAACAATCCGGACATGTGATTTTTCTTAAATGACAGTACAACTGGCGATGGAACTTTTACAGCTCTTAAGATTTGTGAATTAGTTGCAAGTAGTATAAATAAATTGTCTTATTTTTAATGAGCTTATGGTTTCATATCCACAAGTTTTTAGTAAATGCAAAAGTTAAGCTTGAAAATAGGAAATGCTTATTCACAAGATAAAGAAATAGTAGCTGAAATAAATAAAATTGAAGAAAAATTTTTCAGGAAATGGAAGAGTTTTGATAAGACCTTCCGGAACAGAGCCTTTAGTTAGAGTTATGATTGAAGGAGAAAATCAAGAAGAATTGGAAGTAGAAGCTAAAAAAAACTTGCCAAATTTATTGAAGAGAGGTTAGGATAGTATGAAAGATAGATTGATAGTTGCTGATAGTTGTTGTGATTTAACAGAGAGATGAAAAGCAAACTAGATATCGAATTAGTTCCTTTGACATTACAACTAGATGATGTTGATTATTTAGATGATGAAAATTTAGATGTAGATAAATATATAGAAGCGATGAGAAATGCAAAGTTCTATAAAAACAGCTGCACCATCTCCCTAAACTTTTTTTATGGATAAGTTTGAAGAAGCGAAAGAAGTTTTTTGTGTAACTTTATCTGGGAAATTATGCAACATATTCTAATGCATGTTTAGCAAAAGACAATGGTACTTGAAAAGGGAGAAAGATTAATTCATGTTTTTTGATACTAAGTCTGCTGCCTCTGGAGAAACTTTAGTTGCGTTGAAAAATTCAAGAATGTATAGATAAAAAAATGACGTTTCAAGAAATTGTTGATAATGTAACAAAATACATTTCAGAAATGAATATTTTTTTGTTTTGGAAAAGTCTTGATAATTTAATAAAAATGGAAGAATTTCTAAATTAAAAGCTATGATTGCTTCTGCTTTTTCTATAAAAGCCTGTTATGCAAGGTGTTAATGGTGAAATAGATATTTATAAGAAAGTTAGAGGCTTAAAAAAAGCATATAGTGAATTAATTGATGCAATAGCTGAAAACAGTTCAAATATTGAAGAAAAATATTGGTAATAACTCATTGTAATTGTTTGGAAAGAGCAAAAAGAAATAAAGAATAAAATAGTTGAAAGATACAAATTTAAGGATATTCTGATTGTTTCTGCAAGAGGATTATCTTCTACTTACGAAAAATGAGGGTGGAATAATTATCAGTTATTAGTGAGGTAATTTTGAATAAAAAGAGTAATTTTAGGAATGAGTGGCGGGGTCGACAGTTGTGTTGCCTGCCATTTGTTATTGAAAGAAGGATACGAAGTAATTGGAGTTACTATGAATTTAGTTCCTAAAGGACATCTTTATGATGAAGAAAAAGGGCTGTTGTTCTTTATCTTCTGTTATGGATGCAAAAATTGTTGCTGAAGCTATGGGAGTAAAGCATTATACAATGAGCTTTTAGGGAAGAATTTGATAGAAAAAGTAATTGAAAATTTTTGTAGAGAGTACTCTCTTGGTTACACGCCGAATCCTTGTGTTGCTTGTAATAAATACATTAAATTTAATAGCTTTGTGGAAAAAAATAAAGCCTCTAAAAAGCTGATTTTATTTCTACTGGACATTATGCAAAAAGTTGAATTTGATAAAAATTATAATAGATACTTATTAAAAAGAGCTAAAGACTCTAAAAAGATCAAACTTATTTTTTTATACAATACAAGTCAAGAAGTTTTGTCAAAGACTTTATTTCCACTTGCAGATTTAGAAAAGGAAGAAGTAAGACAAATTGCTAAAGATGAAAAATATTTTTTGACTTATTCAAAAAAAGATAGTGAAGAAATTTGTTTTGTTCAAAATAGAGATCATGGTCTTTTTATTAAACAAAGGAAACTCTGAATTGATAAAAAGAAGGATATTTTGTTGATGAAAAATGGAAATAAACTTGGAAAACATAAAGGCATAGTTTACTATACTGTTGGTCAAAGAAAAGGTCTTGGAATTGCACTGGGTAAAAGAGTATTTGTATCTAAGATAAATACAATAGATAATACTGTTACATTATCAGATGAAGATGCTCTTTATAAAAAAATAAAATAAGAATAAGAGAAGAGAACTTTATCCCTTTTGATGCTCTAGAAAAACCATTGGAAGTTAGCGTAAAAGTAAGACATGGACAAAAGTGAAACTAAGGGACTATTATTCTATAAAAATAATGAGTTATTTGTTGAATTTGAAAAACAGGTAAGAGCACCCAAATAAGGGGCAATCAGCTGTGTTTTATTTGGATGACATTGTAGTTGGTGGAGGAATAATAGACGAAGATATTAAAAAGAGTTGCATTTTTAAATTGCAACTCTTTTTGTGAATTATTTTATTCATTATTGTTGTCATTGGTATTTCCGTTATTATTATTATTGTTGTTATTGTTATTGTTATTCGTATTTGGATTATTATTTGAATTATTATCTTGCGTTGGATTTTGTGAATTGTCATTATCTATTATTTCAGATACTTGTAGGAGGTGGAGTGATAAAATCTCCAGGCGCATAATTGGTTTTTTTCCTTCTTTATAAGCACTTGGTTTTATATAAAAATTTTTTTATTTTCTATATATTGTTGTGCTGTTGAAGTATTTGCCAATTTTCCATTTCTTTTATCAATTTTGTAATATATAAAAATATAATTGTTCATATTTTTGTAGGCTCAGTACCTTTTTACAAAGTATTCATATATTCCGCCTCCCGATCCTGACGGTAATAATAGTCCGGATCTAATTGAAAACATATTTTTTTGTATTATATTTTTCAGATGGCGGATCGAATTTCTTAGCCGGTTTTCCTTCTAGAACTATTTTTATTGACTTTTCCCCAAAGAGTAGCAGCCATAGAATCATTTTTTTATTAAGTTCTATATTTTGATTATCAAATCCAATCCAGGTTCCAATTGTATAATATGGTGTAAATCCAATAAACCAAGAGTCTCTAATATCACTTGTTGTACCTGTTTTACCTGCAACTTTATTGTTGGGTGTTTTGCTCCGGGAGCCATAACATTTGGTACACCTTTTAAAATATCTCTCATAATAAAAGCATTTTCTTTAGAAGTAACTTCTCTTTGTTTTTTGATCCGGTTCTAAAATAACTTTTTCCTGTTGAATCTACTACTTTTGTAAATGAAATAGGTTCACGGTATTTTCCATCATTTGCTATCGCAGCATAAGCTGCTGTCATTTTTAAGTTGGTCATACCTCTTGTCATACCACCCTAAAGCCATACTTGATAAGTTTTCATCATTATAATCTACATTTTCTGATCTTGAAACATAAGTATCATCTAGCTCATTTTCTTCATTTATTAAACCAAATCTTTTTAAATATTCTTTTGATTTTTCAAGACCGATTTTTTCTAGTGTTTTAACTGCATTAACATTTATAGATTGAACGATACTTTCTCTTAGTGTTTGTAAACCTCGATACCCATTGTACCAGTTTTTTGGCCAAAGTTCGTGTTTGTCATTATAATGTGGAGCATCTTCTATACCGGTAGCTGCGGTATATCCATTATCCAGTGCAGGAGTATAAACACCTAAAGGTTTCATTGTAGAACCCGGTTGTCTTGGAATTCTATAAGCCCTATTTAAAGGATGACCTGTTGTTTCTCTACCTCCAATTATTGCAATTAATTCTCCGTTAGTATGGTCAATTACAACAGAAGATGATTGAGGTTGTACGACCTTGCTCATCTATTTGGAAATATTTTGAATTTAAAAGCTAAACTTCCATTTTTCCTTTATACTGTAAAAATCTTTTATAAGTTTCGAAAGAAACTTGCAGAAATTTTTAAAAGATTTTTCATTTTCGACAGTTAGATTTTCTTCAGGAATTTGAAAGTTTCCAATTCCATGAGTAACTAGATTATTTTGATTATTAACTGTATAAAAACTTGCTATAGATAATACATTTTGAAACATTGAAACCTGGAGCTTTTTATTTCTAATGATTTATCTTCATTTATAGAAATACTCTCCTTTTTGGAATTATAATATTATTATCTTCGTCTCAAAATATTAGATTTTTGTATAGTATAGTCTTTCCTTTTGCATCCGTTATATTATTTGATCTATCTCTTTTTAAAAGATGCAAATGCCGGATTGCCCTCTTTGAGCTTTCATAACATTAGCAAAATCACTATAGAGCTTTTTCTATATTTTTCTGAATAGTTTGATCCATTGTTGAGTGAATAGTAAGTCCACCATTATAAATTTTATTCCAGGCTTCGTCTTTTTGTATAATTATACTTCTTCATTAATTTTTCAGCTACTTGATATTTTACATATTCAGTAAAATAAGTTGAAACTTCTCTTCAAATCCTTTATTAGGTTTTATAGCCGCAAATACATCTTCATTTAATGCATTTTCGTATTCTTCTTTAGTTATTTTTAAGTTGATACATTTTTTAAAAACATATTTTTGTCTATCTAAAACTCTAGGATTATATACAGCTTTGTAAATCTTGACCACTGATATTCAAATCTTTTATAACAGAAGATTCATCATTTACATTTTCTGGTTTTATAGTCTTATATAGAGAATAATTTGAAGGACTTTTGGACAATAGCTGCAAGAAGTGCAGACTCTGCAATAGTCAAATCTTTTACATCTTTAGAAAAATATCCTTGACTTGCCGATTGAACTCCATAGGAATGTTGACCTAAGAAAACTCTATTTAAATATGCTTCAAGAACACCTCTCTTTTATACTGTCCGTAATTTTTATTGCAAGGTATGCCTCTTTTAGCTTCCTTTCTATTTTCTTTTCATTTGAAAGATATAGGTTCCTTGCCAATTGTTGAGCAATAGTTGAACCACCTCTAAGCCTACCTCTTGCTGTATCAAAAAGACTTTTTGCTATCCCAATAGGGTCAACTCCTTATGTGAATAAAAATCTCTCATCCTCAATAGAAATAAAAGGCATTTATTAAATGTTCAGGAACATCTTTTAATTTTATTATAGTTCTATTTTCTAAATTTTCTATTTTTCAACCATATTTCCATCTCTATCTAATATTTTTGATGATTGAATCATAAGTTCATTTATATTTGATGTATCAACAACCGGAGCGTCTTTCATAACATCTACAAATGCGGTTGCAAAAATTCTGTAATTCCGGCACCAAGCATAAGAATTGTCAATATAGTAATACTTAAAATTTTTAAAATCGGTCTTAGAAAAACTTTTTATCATTTTTATTTTTAAGTTGTCTATTTTTTTATTTTTCTCTGACATAAAAACCTCCTCAAAGAATAATCATTTTTGATTTTTATATAGTTACTTTTTATCTTATTTTCAAAATAATATAAATTATTATACCATAAAATTAAAAATAATATAAAAATTTTTTAAAAAAATCTTGATTTTTTTGTTGGTTTTATGATATACTACTTGTTGTGTTACCGCACGGATTAGGTTTTTGAAGCATAGCACCCTAATTTCGGCGAGACTTAAGAATGAGGAGGTGCACTATGTACGCAATAATTGAAACTGGTGGTAAACAATACCAAGTTGAAGAAGGACAAAAGCATTTTTTTGTTGAAAAAAATTAAATGTTGAAGAAGGTTCTAAAGTATCTTTCGATAAAGTTCTTTTTAGTTTCTAAAGATGGAGATATTAAAGTTGGTTCTCCGTTAGTTGAAGGAGCTAAGGTTGAAGGAACTGTTGAAAGACATGGAAGAGGAAAGAAAGTTATAATTTTTCAAGTTCAAAGCTAAGAAAAATTATAGAAAGAAAAAGGACATCGTCAACCATTTACAAAAGTTAAGATTGAAAGTATTGCATTTTTAATGACTGATATTTATATTTTTAAGAAGAAAAGATTTATATTATGGATTTGAAATGGATGGGACATGCTGATTTTTAGTAAAGAGAATGATATTCTCTGTGCATCATTATCTATTTTATCAATGAATACACCTAAATTCTATTGAAAAGATTTGTTCCATAGACTCTAAAGATTTGGATATGGAAGTAAGAGATGGATATTTAAAGATGATGATAGATATTGAAAAAGTTTGATGAAAGCTAAAGATTAGAGATGTTCAGACGATAATAAAAACTTTTGAAGTTGGCATTATATCATTGAAAAAAGTATATAATAAATATATTGAGATTTATTATAAGGAGGTGTAGAGTATGTTAAAAATGAATTTACAACTTTTTTTCTAGTAAAAAGGTTTAGGTAGTACTAAGAACGGTCGTGATAGTAGAGCTAAAAAGATTAGGTACTAAAAGAGGGGATGGACAATTCGTTCTTGCAGGAAATATTTTAGTTAGACAACGTGGAACAAAAATACACCCAGGAGTAAATGTTGGTAAGGGTGGAGATGATACACTTTTTGCTAAAGTTTCTGGTGTTGTAAGATTTGAGAGAAAAGGTAGAGATAAAAACAAGTTTCTATTTATCCAGTATAATAATGAGCTCCCTTAGAGGAGCTTATTTTTAAATAACAAAATATGTTAAAATATATATTAAGAAGATGGAGGTGAATATATGGAAAGACCTTTAGTTTGTGTAGTTGGGACGACCAAATGTTGGGAAAGTCAACACTTTTTTTAATAAACTTATAAATAAAAGAATAGCTATTACTGAAGATACTCCCGGGTGTTACAAGAGATAGATTATATCAAGATGCAGAATGGCAAAATAAACATTTTATTCTTTGTGATACGGGAGGACTTGGAGCCTAATAGCGATGATATTATTTTACAAAAGATTAAAGCTCAAGCTGACGTCGCAATGGAAAATGCAGATGTAATTTTATTTGTAGTTGATGGGAAAAAGTGGCTTAATGGATGAAGATAGAGAAATTTCAAACTATTTAAGAAGAACCAAAAAGCCAGTTGTTTTAGCTGTTAATAAAGTTGATACTCATAAAATGCCTGCAGAAGTTTATGAGTTTTTACGAACTTGGTTTTGAAAATTTGAATATTATTTCAGCAACTCAAGGTTTCGGACTTGGAGATTTGCTTGATGAAATTATAAAAGAATTTCCTGAAAAATAAATATACAGGTGAAGAAGATGAAGTAACTAAAAATTGCATTAATTGGGAAACCTAATGTAGGTAAGAGTTCTTTAATGAATAGAATTTTTGGGGAAGAAAAGAATGATTGTTTCTGATATTGCGGGAACTACTAGAGATTCTATTGATTCAAGAGTTGAAATAGACGGAAAAAAACTTATATCTTTTACCGATACTGCAGGGCTTAGAAGAAAAAGGAATATAACTGAAAAATTTGGAAAGATATAGTGTAGTAAGAACTTTAAATGCTGTTGAAAGATCGGATATTGCAATTCTTTTTAATTGATGCAACTGAAGGTGTTACAGAACAGGATACAAAAAGTAATAGGTTTTGCTAAAGAGCAAAAATAAAGGCTTTAATTATTGCGGTTAATAAATGGGATTTAATCGTTAAAAGACAATAAAACATATAAAGCTTTTTGAAGATGATATAAGAACTAAATTAAGTTTTTGTTCCTTATGCTCAACTTGTTTTTATTTCAGTTAAAAACAGGGTCAAAAGAATTGATAAATTGTTTGATGCAATCAAAATTGCAGATGAAAATTATAGTACTAGAATTTCAACTGGAATTTTTAAATGATATTATAAATGATGCAGTTGTTCATAATTCACCACCTACTGATAAAGGACAAAGACTAAAAATATTTTTATGCAAGTCAAGTTTCAGTTAGACCACCGAAAGTTTGTAATATTTGTTAATAAAGTGGAGTTGATGCATTTTTTTCTTATTTGAGATATTTAGAAAATCAAATAAGAAAGAATTTTTTTCATTTACTTCTTCTCCGATAGTTTTTGAACTTAGAGCAAGGGAGAAGAGAAATGTTTAAAGTTATATTTTGTATAATTATTTGCATATCTTTTAGGAAATATATCTGGTGGAATGATTTTTGGAAAACTATTGTTTAATAAAGATATAAGAGATTATGGAAGTAAAAATGCGGGAACGACAAATGCATTAAGAGTCTTTTGGAATTAAGGCAGGAGTTTTAACATTTATTATCGATGTTTTAAAATCAATTTTAGCTTGTTTTATTGGAATGAAGCTCTTGGGATTAAATGGCGTGTTATTAGCCGGTATATTTGTAGTTTTAGGACATAATTGGCCTGTATTTTTAAATTTTAAAGGTGGAAAAGGGATTGCATCATCTTTCGGCTTTATAATGTTTTTGGACCATAAAATTGCAATTGTAGCGATTTTAATATTTGTAACGATAGTTATACTTAGTAAATACATTTCATTGGCATCAATGCTACAACAACTTTAGTTTTACCAATATCATATATATTTTTGTATATAGAAAATTTTTATGTTTTATCAACATTTTTCTTTTAGCAAGTTTAAGTATATATAGACATAAGAGTAATATTGTAAGACTCATAAAATGGCAATGAAAAATAAAATTAAAATAAAAATAATTTTAAAAAAAGCAGAAAGTCGAAAGATTTTCTGCTTTTTAAATTGTAAAAACATTCTATAAGCATTGATTTTACTATTATTGTGCAAAAATAAATTTTTAATTAAAGTGTTGACAACTATTACGTTTTATGATATACTATAATTACGATATATCATAAAAACGTAATAGGGAAGGAGGAAATAATGGGAAGACAAACAAATAGTGGAGCTTTTGACAGAATCTGTTTTTTTATATTTTTACTTCGTCTTCATAATCCAGCTCATGGATATGCTTTGATGAAAGATATTGCGGAGATGACTAATAATAGAGTTAATCTTGGTGCAGGACTCTCTATGGAGCATTAGATACATTACAGGGTTGGATTAGACAGTTGGATAGTAATCCACAAGATAGAAAAATAGAATATATTATTACAGATACAGGATATTTCGAGTTGGAACTAATTGTTTGGAAGAATTATTAAAAATTCAAAAACAGTAAAGGAGAAAAATCAATGAAAACAACAGTTAAAAAGACTTTTTGGACATTTGTAAAGAAGAAGAATGGTTAAAATGAACAAGGTGAAAGTGGACTTATGTTAATAGGATATAGCAATGGAAATTATGAATTTGAAGATGTTTCACCTGCTAAGTATCAATATAAAATTGATATTCCAAATTATCGTGGAAATAAGAAAAAGAGTATCTTAATTTTTAGAACAAAGTGGAATTACTATCGTTGCAGAATATGCTGGAAGGGTATATGTGAGAAAAATAAAGCTAATGGACCATTGGAATTATATACAGATAGTAACGAGATTAATAAGCAAGTTAGATTTTCAATGTTTATTTCTATTGGAGTTTCACAATTTGCTTTTTGGAATTATGTTACTAATTTCAATGTTAAAATATATTAAAGAAAAATGCACCATTTTGGATAACTGCAATTTTCGGAACAATTTTTTGTTATTTGTGGTACTGTATTTTTTATCATGGAATTCTTAAGCAAAAGAAAAATACTATTAAAAAGGAAAAAGTTGATATTTTCGAAGAATAATAGCTGGTGATTTTAGATAATAATATTGTATTGACTTATTGAGCACAAAATAGTAAAATATCTATGTATGTAAAATATGCTTTTTTAAAAATTAGGAGGAAATTAATGAAAATTTTAGTTATTAACTGTGGAAGTTCATCTTTAAAAATATCAATTATTTGATATGACTGATGAAAGTGTATTATGTAAAGGATTAGTTGAAAGAATTGGTATTGAAGGTTCAAAATTAACTCATAAAAGTTGGAAAGTGAAAAAGTTAGTTGTTGAAGAAGCTATGAAAAGATCATACAGCTGCTATCAAACATGTATTTTGATGCTCTAGTTCATGAAAATACGGAGTTGTTAAGAGCTTAGATGAAGTTAATGCAATTGGACACAGAGTACTTCACGGTGGAGATAAATTAACAGCATCAACTATTATTGATGAAAATGTAAAAAGCAAAAAGTTAGAGAATTTATTAAATTTGGACCATTACATAACCCAGCAAACTTAATGGGTATTGAAGCATGTAAGCTTAGTTCCTGGAAAACAAAAATGTTGCAGTATTCGATACAGCATTCCATCAAACTATGCCTGCAAGAACATTTATGTATGCGATTCCTTATGAATACTATGAAGATTATAGACTTAGAAAATTCGGTTTCATGGAACAAGTCATAGATATGTAACTTTAAGAACTGCTGAATTGTTAAAGACAGATAAGAAAAACTTAAATATTATTACTGTTCATTTAGGAAATGGTCATCAATCGCTGCAATTAAAAACGGAGAATGTTATGATACAACAATGGGATTAACTCCGTTAGAAGGACTTGTAATGGGAACAAGAAGTGGAGATTTAGATCCCTACAGTTATGACATTCTTAATGAATGAAAAAGGATATTCAGCTGATGAAATGAATCAAATTTTAAATAAAAATCCGGAGTTCTTGGAGTTTCAGGATTAAGCTCAGACTTTAGAGATTTAGAAGAAGCAGCTGAAAAAGGAAATGAAAGAGCACAACTTCTTTTAGATATGTTTATCACAAGAGTAAGAAGATATGTTGGTGGATTTATGGCTGAATTAGGTCACGTAGATGCTATTTCATTTGCCGGTGGTATTGGAGAAAATTCAGCTCAATGCGTAAAATTAATATTAGAAAATATGGAAGAATATGGAATTATTATTGATGATGCTAAAAATGATACAAGAGAAGAAGCTGTTATTTCAGCTGATAATTCAAGAGTAAAAGTCCTAGTAGTTCCTACAAATGAAGAATTAATGATTGCAAGAGATACTATGAATTTAGTAAAATAATGTTGACAAATTAATTTTGTAGTATAATACTCCGTTATCCGTTTTAAAACGGAGGTATATGTTATAAGAATTCAGAGGAGGTGTTATAATGGCAGTACCTAAGAGAAAAACTTCAAAAGCAAGAAGAGATAAGAGAAGAGCATCTTCTATATAGACTACCTAAAGTGGCTCTAGTTAGAGATCCTGAAACTAATGAATTGGTTGTACCTCAGAGTTAATCCTGACACAGGAATGTATAAAGGAAGAAAAGTATTAGATGTTGAATAGAGTAGTTTAAAAGGGATTTGAGGTTTCTAAATCCTTTAATTATATATTAAGATATAATGAAATAGAGGGTAATTTTGAAAACAAAAGTAGAAAAGTTATTTTTACAATATCAATTTTTGTATTAATTCTTTCTTATTTTTATTTTTCTTCGTATACTAAAAATAGGAATAAAAATTGGAAATAGAAAAAGAGTCTGCCTTACAATTTTTGAAAAATTTTACTATACCTAGAGGTTACAGATTTTTCAGATATTTTGACTAATTATGCAAAAACTTTTGAAAAACTCCATTTATGATAATTCTAACCTTTTAAAAGAAAATGGAAAAATTGATAAAGGAAAATATCTGGAAGTTTTTTGGATATAAGGATGGAGTGAGCAAAATAAAAGCATAATGATAAATTTTATTTTGTTAAGAGTAAAAATATTGAAATAGTATCTAAAGAAAAAAATTTTTAAAAGTCATAAAAGGGAATACTTTTTAGTAAATACTGAATATGCACTGCCAGTGATTTTAATCCACAAATGGATAAATTTCGTCGAGAAGCAATTTGAATTAATGAAAGTTGATGCAAATCGTGAAAAATAACTTTAGATTTATATAAAAGCTTTATAAGTTATGAAGAGCAAAGAGAACTTCATAAGAATGCTCCAAAAATCTGATAGAGATGTTATTTATTCAATGTATGCAATGGCAGGGCATAATGAGTCACAGATTGGACAAAGTTTGGATATAATTGGGAAAAGATGAAGAAAAAATTTAACTGAAGAATTTAAGAGACTGAAAGAAATTCTAGTGGCTTATGAAAAATGCTCATAAATATGGATTTTATTCTTCGTTATCCTGAAAATCAGGAAGATAAAAACAAATTTATAGATTCGAACCTTGGCATTTTTCGTTATGTTGAGTTGAAAATGCAAAATAAAATCTAAAAAGTAAGCTACATTAGAAGAATAAGATTGAATAACTATGGAATATTCTTAAAATGTATTTAATTTTATATGAGAAAAAGGCAATGTTACGAAAACATTGCCTGTTATGATTTATATATCAATGTTTGAAAAATTATATATTACAAATTTTAATGATATATCTCATACTAGGTATTACAAATTTTTATAAAGTATCTGTATATTAAAAATCATAATCCAAGATAATACAGAAAGAAACTTCATTGTCTAACAGAACTTCAAATTATATATATTTTATAGAGTTTATCAAAGAGAAATAAAATGTCGCTATATAAACTATAATTACACAACTGTTAGCTATTCTGAAATACCATTTATATCTTTCATAAGTCCCATTATAAAGTCAGGTTTAACATATTTTTATGAACATATACACTTTTGGATTATTAGAATAGTAAATAATACTAAAAGATACAATCTCTTTGATATCATATGCACCTCCTATTTTATAATATGTTTACAATAAGTATTTGAAATTTTATAACCTGTCGTTTGTATCGTAGTTTGGTTAATAAGGATATCTTATATCGATAGGAACCACAACCTACACGATGTTTTGTATAGAAGGTGCCTGAGAACCTTGTTGCTTTGCTATAAAAGTCAATTCATTAAAGGTAGTAAAACAGTAAAATCATACAAATTGTCTACTGTTTTTGTTTAAAAATTTTGATCTTACTACATAGTTAGCCATAAACAAAGACTGATATTCATTGACTTTTTTCATATTAATAATTTATAATTTATATAACGTTATATTTTTGGAGAACATAGTTATGATTTGATAAAAAGACAAGAATAAAGTTCTTCTTTTTAGTAGTAATATTTAGTTTTTATAATGTCTTTTAGTATTGGGGAGATATCCAATTAAATTTTTGATGTAATAAAAGTGATAACAAATAGAATTTTTATGGAATAATTGATAATTCACCCTGCAAGTACGGTGATTTGGAATATAGAGATCCTCGTGTTTCTATGTGCAATCTTTAGTAGGAGCTGGAATTTCTACAAGTGAGCATTGTATCAAGGACTTTTGAAAACCCTATGGTAAGTCCGGATATTTTAGGAACAACTCAAGCTGCGACATTTGGTAGTGCATTTGGAATACTGATGTATTTTAATTTTTGAAATAACACTTTTGTCTTTTAGTTTAGGTATTCTTTTCAGTTTTTTTGTAACTTACACTTTAAGTAAAATTTTTAGAAGTGATAGAATTTTAGGACTTATTTTAACTGGGATGATGATAGGAAGTTTATTTTTCTTCTTTAATTTTCCTTTGTAAAACTTGTTGCAGATACAGAAAATCAACTGCCAAGTATAACATATTGGCTTATGGGTTCTTTAGCTTCGTAAAAATGATAGATTTTTAAATTTATATTTTTCCCTGATAGTAACAGGTCTTATTGTATCTAATCTTTATACAAATAGAAATAAATATTTTTGCAATGGGTGAAGAAGAGGCAAAAACACTTGGACTTAATACTGAAAAATAAGATTTATATATATTTTTGCAACACTCTATGACTGCTTCAAGTGTTGCGGTTACAGGTATAATAGGTTGGATTGGACTTGTAATACCACATTTTTGCAAGACTTATGGGGATGATTATAGATTTGTAATTCCTGCATCTGGACTTTTAGGAGCTAGTTTTTACTTGTCGTCGATATTTTTATGCAGAAATATTACTACATCAGAAATTCCAATTGGAATAGTTACTTTCTTTTATCGGAGCTCCAATATTCTTTGTATTTGATTTATAAAAAGAGTAGAGATTATGATAGAGGTTAAAAATTTACATGTTTTTTTATGGGAAGAATGAAATATTAAAAAGATATTAGTTTTTCATTAAATAAAAGAGAGATAATCTGCATTTTAGGAGAAATGGGAGCTGGAAAATCAACTTTTGTTAAAAGCACTTTTTAAAACTTATTCCTATAAAAATGGAAATGCAATTATTGATGATTTTGATTTAAAAAGTATTAGATAGTAAAAACTTTCAAGATTTATTTTCGCATATTCCACAAATTCATTTTTCCAGCTTTTTGACTATAAAGTTATCGATGTCATTTTAATGGGAAATTATTCTAAAAAGATGGATTTTTCTATAAAAACAACTAGGGAAGACTATGAAAAATCTGTTGAAATTTTTAAAAACTTTAGGAATTTCTTATTTAAAAGATAAAAATTATAGACAAATTAGTGGTGGAGAAAGACAGCTTGTGCTAATTGCAAGAGCATTGTTACAAGCTAATCAACTATATTTTTTATGGATGAACCGGTTGCAAACTTAGATTATGGGAAATCAACTTAAGATAATGGAGATTTGTAATTCATTGAAGATATAGGCTTTTTAATTACTACTCATAATCCTAATCACGCTTTTAACTTATGCAGATAAAATTTTGATAGTATAAGGAAAGTCATTTTTGGAGATATCTCCATTTTAAATAAAAGAAATTTTAGAGAAACTATATAATGTTCCTATAAATTTGATTGAAAACTGAAAAGTGGAAAATTTCTGTATTCCTGATTATAAGGAGGTTAGACGAGATTATGTTCTGGAATGAAGATAGAATAAAATGGTATTTAGTTGTTTCAGAATATACTAAATATCACGATAATATGACTTTAGAAATCATCATTCCGAAAGGAGAAAGCTCTTATTGACTTCGGTTGTGGATTAGGGATATTTACCCATGAAATTATCTGATTATTTTCAGTGATATAGTTGGGGTGGATTATGATGAGCAATGTTTTAGAACTTTTAGAAAGATAGATATTTGCTAAAAATAAAATTAAAAATTTTAAAGACAATCTGTTCGAATTGCTATAGTGGGGAGCTTTTGATTGGAAAGAAAAGACAATATTTTTATTCAGTCATTTTGGGGATATTGAAGATTATTTTTACAATTTTTATAACTCTATTTACTAAAAGGATGATAATAATTCGAAATGATGTCGAAAAAGAGTATTGTATCATAATCCGAATAAAAATACGATTCAGGATATTTGTAAATTTTAGATGATAGAAAAAGTGCTTATAAAATTTACAGACAAACTTTTGAATTTGGTCAACCATTAAAAAGATGATGAAGAAGTTATAAAGTATTTAAATAAATGGTATGGAGAAAAAGGAATTAATTTGATATCTAATGTAAAAAGATATAGATTACAACTACAATGGAGAAGTTTTTACAAAAATATTATTGTAAACCTAAAAACACAGCCATTGTAGTGGTGGAAAAGGAGGAAATATGAAAAAGTTTAAAGAATTTTAGTGCTTTGTTTAACTTTTTTGGACTTCTTTTACTGCTTGTTCAAAACCTGCTGAAAAGAAGGAAGATAGAACAAACAGAGACAAAAGAAACGAAACTAGAGTTTTTAAAGATGACTTGGTAGAGAAGTTACTTTAAAACAAAACATAACAAGAGTTGCACCATCAGGAAATCCTGCACAGGTTATGTTGCATATTTATGAGCCAAATAAATTAGTAGGCATTGCATCAAAATTCTTTCCAAAAGTACAGAAAAATACATTTCGGAAGATTTGAAAAATTACCGAATTTGGTGCGTTTTTATGGCAAAAAGCAAATCTAAATATGGAAGTGGGTTATCAATGCGAAAACCTGATGTAATAATTGATATGGGTGAAAAAGAAAAAGGGAATTGAAGAAGATTTAACAAGCTTCAAGAACAATTAAAGATTCCTGTAGTTTTATAGAATTAACTCTTGATAAATTACCGGAAGCATTTTGAAAGACTTGCTGAAGTTTTTAGGAAATAAGGAAAAGAGGAAAAGAGCTTTCTGAATATATTAAGAAGACATATAAGGAAATTGAAGAAAACAAAGCGAAGATAAAAGATGTTAAAAAGTTTACTATGGTGGAGGAAAAACAGGATTATTTGCAAATGCAAAAGGTTCTATCCACGCTGATATTATAGAGTTTATCGGTGCTCAAAATCCAATCACTGTGGAAAAAGTTCAAAGGTGGTTCAGGAAATGAAATTCCTTTGAAAAATTATCAGAAGTAAATCCGATTTCTTAATTTTTGAATCAAAAAGAATTAGCTGAACAAATTAAAGGTGAAGCAACTTTTAAAACTCTAAAAAGCTGTAAAGGAAAAATAAAGTTTTCTATGCGC
>BNJU01005407.1_pt1 | contig 64997 bp, 120 predicted proteins | sample 8539281 | NCBI WGS metagenome assembly BNJU01 (sample SAMD00202456, study PRJDB9452) | human saliva metagenome | isolation source: human saliva | place: Japan
TCCATATTGAGGGCTGCAGGGGCGTTTTTGGCAGACCTGGGCATCGTCATAACATCACCAGTCAGGGCGACAATAAAAGCTTGCACCTAGTTTTTGGAACGACTTCACGGATAGTGATTTCAAAATCTTTCTGGCGCTCCCAGAAGCGTTGGATTATCTGAAAAACTGTATTGGGTCTTGGCCATACAAATTGGCAACTTATCCCAGCCGTTCTTGACAATTTGAGAAATTTGAGTTTTTGCTTTCTTTTCAAAATTAACTTTTGTTCCACGATAGATTTCCTTGACAATTTTCTCGATTTTTTCTTCAACTGTCAGATTATTATCATAGAGTCGAGTGTACTTGGCAGGTCTCGTTTTCAATCGTTTTGACCACAACTTCCGCAAGAGCCAATCCACCGTCAGCACCATCTGCCCAGACACTAGCCAATTCCACAGGTACATCAATTTGAGCACAAAAGTGCTTTCAGCTCAGCAATTTCAGCTTCTGTATCAGAAACAAACTCATTAATTGCTACAACAGCTGGAATGCCAAATTTACGGATATTTTCCACATGACGTTTAAGATTAGCAAATCCAGCCCGCACTGCTTCCACATTTTCTTCGGTCAAAACTTCTTTCGCTACACCACCGTTCATTTTCAATGCCCTGAGAGTTGCAACAATAACCACTACATCTGGAGCAGTCGGCAGATTGGGCGTTTTGATGTCTAGAAATTTTTTCAGCCCCTAGATCCGCACAAATCCAGCTTCAGTCACCGTGTAGTCCGCCAAATGCAAAGCTGTTGTCGTTGCCAAAAAACGGAATTACAGCCGTGAGCAATATTGGCAAACGGTCCACCGTGAACAAAGGCAGGGGTTCCATAGATAGTCTGCACTAGATTGGGCTTTATAGCGTCTTTCAAGATGAGAGCAAGAGCCCCTTCTACTTCTAAATCTCGAACATAAACAGGCGTCCGATCATAACGATAACCAATAACGATATTAGCTAGACGTTTTTTCAAGTCCTCAATGCTTGTCGCTAAACAGAGAATAGCCATGATTTCAGATGCAACCGTAATATCAAAACCATCTTCCCGTGGAATTCCATTAATCGGGCTACCCAGAGCCAACTGTCACATGCCGCAAAGCACGGTCATTCAGATCTACCACGCGCTTCCAAATGATACGCCGTTGGTCAATTCCTAAATCATTTCCTTGATGAAGATGATTGTCAATCAGAGCAGAAAGAGCATTGTTAGCGGTGGTAATCGCATGCATATCTCCTGTGAAATGCAGGTTGATGTCCTCCATTGGTAGAACCTGTGCATAACCACCTCCAGCAGCTCCGCCTTTAATTCCCATAACTGGCCCAAGAGACGGTTCTCGAATCGCAATCATGGTTTTCTTTCCGATTTTGTTAAGAGCATCTGCTAAACCAATGGTAATTGTTGATTTCCCTTCGCCAGCAGGTGTCAGGGTTGATCGCTGTTACCAAAATCAACTTACCAACTGGACTCTTTTTGCAATTTCTGAATCTTTATCAAACGATAATTTAGCCTTATACTTGCCGTAAAGTTCCAAATCGTCATAATCAATTCCAACTTTCTCTACCACATAGCAATCGGCTGCAAGTCAACACTTTGAGCAATTTCTATATCCGTTTTTCATTTGGAATCCTCCAGTTTTTGATAGGATTATTATATCAAAAATAAAGAAAACAAACACTTTTCAACAGCTAAAATTCTCAAAAACGTTCGGGAAAGTCTTTTTATTTACTAATTAGGTTTTTGTGTAAAATTTAAGTCTGAAACTATTGATTACTTCTGGCGGAACGAGCGAAAAATCGATCAAGTTCGCTCTATTACGAATCACTCAACAGGAAAACTTGTGCTCTGATTGCGGAGAGTTTTTAGCACAAGGTGATCAGGTTACTTTAATCACTACACAGAATGCTGTCAAACCTGCTGCTCATCCGAATTTAACCATTCAAATCATTGAAAATGTGCAAGATTTGCTAGAAACAATGCAGTCTTTGGTCAAGACTCATGATGTTTTGATTCATTCAATGGCCGTTTCTGACTACACGCCTATTTACATGACAGGTTTTGAACAAATCACTGCTTCACAGGATTTAACAGAATTTTTAAACAAGACCAATGATCAAGGCAAGATTTCATCAAAGGATGAATATCAAGTGCTCTTTTCTCAAGCAAACTCCAAAAATTATCAGCCAAGTACAAAAAATGGAATCCCAATATCCGTCTAATTGGTTTTAAACTCTTAGTTGATGTTTCTAAGGAAGAACTACTGTCAGTTGCTCGTGCTAGTTTCATAAAAAACAAAGCAGAAATAATTGTGGCAAATGACTTGTATGATATTTCCAATAATCAACATCATGCTTACTTAGTCAAAGAAAATTCTGTCATGAAGCCAGCACCAAAGAGGAAATCGCTCAACAACTCGTAACATACATTCACACAAAGGACAATCTATGAAACATATTACTTTAGCTGTCACAGGAAGCATCGCTGCATATAAAGCTGCTGACTTGATCAGTCAATTGACAAAAGACGATCTAAATGTGACTGTTCTGATGTCTCAAGCAGCTACAAATTTCATTACACCACTGACTTTGCAGGTATTGTCGAAAAATTTGGTACATACAGATGTCATGGACGAGCCTGCGCCAAACAAGGTCAATCATATTGAAATTGCCAAGCAAACGGATCTTTTCTTAGTTGCACCTGCTTCTGCCAATACAATCGCTAAATTAGCCAATGGCTTTGCAGACAATATGATAACCAGTACCGCACTTGCTCTGCCATCAATAGCTAAAAAGTGCTGGCTCCTGCTATGAATACAAAAATGTATGAAAATCAATCACTCAAGAAAATCTATCTAAATTAGAAAAAAATATGGCTGGCAAATCATTCAGCCTAGAGAAACGTCCTCGCCTGTGGTGACAAAGGAATTAGCGCACTTGCTTCTGTAGAAACAATTATAAAAAAAGTAAAGGAAATGATTTATGAAGAAACAATCTAATATTGCTCAAATTGCTATCTTTTGCGATTATGCTCGTCATTCATCTATTGAGTTCAGTAATATTTAACCTATTCCCGTTCCCAATCAAACCAACGATTGTCCACATTCCCGTTATTATTGCAAGTATTTTTATATGGACCAAAGGTAGGCGCTATTTTAGGGGCGCTAATAGGTATCATTAGTCTGGTTACGAACACACTTGTTCTCTTGCCAACCAGTTACTTGTTTAGCCCGTTTGTCCTAATGGGAATATTTATTCGCTCATCATTGCCCTCGTTCCGCGAATCTTAATCGGAATTACTCCTTATTTTGTTTATAAATATCTTAAAAATAAGACCGGACTTATCTTAGCTGGAACAGTCGGTTCGTTGACAAATACCATTTTTGTTTTTAGGAGGGATTTTCTTATTATTCTCCAAAGTATATAATGGGAATATTCAGCTCTTCTCGCATCTGTCATTTCAACCAATTCTATTGCTGAAATGATTATTTCTACGAGTTTCTGACAGTTACCATTATTCCCAGCTCTTGAAAAAGTTAGAAAGATAATCACGTAAAAACGTGATTTTTATGAAAAATGCTATAATGAAAACGGTTAAACAAATGCGAAAGCTGAAAAATTGAGAAAAATGGATATGCTCGTTCCTTTTATTAAATAGTCAATGACATTTCCTATTTTCACTGATTTTTCATAAGCTTTCCCTATTTTTAAAAAGGAGATTTCGTAATGACTTACCAAGAAAATTTCAAAAATGGCTTGATTTTTGCAGAACTTCCAGACTATCTTCGTAAGAATTGGATTCAATGGATGAAAAACACAAAGAAGATGCTTTTTATACCAAATCTTGAATTTGGTACTGCTGGTATGCGTGGTCTGATAGGTGCTGGTACGAATCGTATCAATATTTACGTCGTTCGTCAGGCAACTGAAGGTTTAGCACGTTTGATTGACGAAAAAGGCGAAGATTTCAAAAAACGCGGTGTCGCTATCGCTTACGACTCTCGCCACTTCTCCAGAATTCGCCTTTGAATCTGCTGCTGTTTTTAGCAAAACATGGCATTAAATCTTATGTATTTGAAAGTCTCCGTCCAACACCAGAACTTTCATTTGCAGTTCGCCATTTAGGAACTTTTGCTGGAATTATGATTACTGCTAGCCACAATCCTGCTCCATTTAATGGTTATAAAGTCTATGGCGAAGATGGTGGTCAAATGCCGCCTCATGATGCTGATGCTCTAACAGCTTATATTCGTGCCATTGAAAATCCATTTTACTATTGAAGTAGCTGATGTTGAAGCCGAAAAAGCATCTGGATTGATTGAAATCATCGGTGAAAATGTCGATATTGAATACCTAAAAGAAGTAAAAGACGTGAATATCAATCAACAATTGATTGACGAATATGGCAAAGACATGAAAATCGTCTACACTCCGCTTCACGGTACAGGTGAAATGTTAGCACGTCGAGCATTTGCCCAAAGCTGGTTTTGATTCTGTTCAGGTTGTTGAAGCTCAATGTGTGCCAGATCCAGACTTTTCTACTGTCAAATCACCAAACCCAGAAAAACCAAAGCTGCTTCTCTCGCTGAAGAATTGGGACGTAAAGTTGGTGCGACGTCCTTGTCGCAACAGACCCAGATGCTGACCGTGTAGGTGTTGAAGTTCTCCAAAAAGATGGTAGCTATCGCAATCTTTCAGGAAATCAAATTGGTGCAATTATGGCTAAGTACATCTTGGAAGCTCACAAGACAGCTGGAACACTTCCTGCAAATGCAGCACTTTTGCAAATCCATTGTGTCTACCGATCTTGTAACCAAGATTGCTGAAAGCTACGGCGCAACCATGTTCAATGTCTTAACTGGTTTCAAATTTATCGCCGAAAAGATTCAAGAATTTGAAGAAAAAAACACAATCACACTTACATGATGGGCTTTGAAGAAAGCTTTGGCTACTTGATTAAACCATTTGTACGTGACAAAGATGCGATCCAAGCTGTATTAGTTGTTGCAGAATTAGCTGCCTACTACCGTTCTCGCGGCTTGACTCTTGCAGACGGAATCGAAGAAATCTACAAAGAATATGGTTATTATGCTGAAAAGACGATTTCAGTTACTTTGTCTGGTGTTGATGGCGCTGAACAAATCAAAGCTATTATGAGCAAGTTTCCGTGACAATGCACAAAAAGAATTTAATGCTACTGCTATTGCGGTCACAGAAGATTTCAAAGCACAAACTGCCACTCGATTCTGACGACAATGTAACGAAATTAACAACTCCACCAAGCGATGTATTAAAATACACACTTACTGATGGTTCATGGATTGCTGTACGTCCTTCAGGAACTGAACCAAAAATCAAATTCTACATTGCTGTTGTCGGAAAATTCTAGCCAAGACGCTCAAGCAAAAATTGCAAAAATTGAAGCAGAAATCAATGATTTTGTAAAAATAAGCAGAAAAAAACGAAGCGCTTTTGATTTCTGAAATCTCACTTTCATAATCTTCAAAACTTTCGAGTCTGGGACAATATGTCTCAGACTCGACTGTCTTTCTATAATAGATAATACTAATGATTTTAGCTGCGGATGAAGTAGTAAAGGCTTTTTAACATTTCATCACAGTGAAACTAGACTAGACTGTAGTCTTGTGTGATACACTTCACGTCTTCTCAATATTTTACATTTCATTTCAAATCTCTGCATTATTTTTCCTATTTGTGGCATACTAGAATGAACAAAAAGAAATGAGGTTATTTTATGGATAAATTTACACAAGATATCAATGATTTAGAAGTCACAACTGTTGAACGTGCCCGACAAGCCATTGCAAATAAAGAAAATGCAACTTTTTTCATTGGGCGTAAAACGTGCCCTTACTGTCGTAAATTCGACACTACGCTAGCTAGTGTTGTCGCTGAAACCCAAGCACATATTTTCTTTATCAATAGTGAGGAACCTAGTGAACTGGAAGAGCTCCAAGCTTTCCGTTCCGAATATGGAATCCCAACTGTACCAGGATTTTTACATACAGAAAATGGTCATGTGACTGTCCGTTGTGACTCCTCTATGACGGCTGACGAAATCAAGTCATTCGCTAACTTATAAAAATGAAGCTGAGATAAATCACCAACTTCACAGCATATTATAAACCAACTAGGCAGTAGCTTTTACTAATCAGCAGCGAGGCAGGAGCATATTATCCCTGCCTCTTAACATTTAATTTCCTTTTTAATTTTACCTTCTTGAAAGGCTTGCCATATCTTCTGCTGAGGTTTCGCAAACGGATAGTTGGTAAAGTCATCAGGATGCAGCCACAGAACTTGTTCCTCTTTTTGATTTTTTATCATATTTGCTACTCGACCGTAAAGCAAACGAATCTGCCACTTGCGATGACTGAACACATGTTGAATTGTCGGAAAAGCTTGCTCCTGCCAATTCACTACCACATCATAATCCTGCTCAAAGCTTTCTTGCGGAGATAATTCAAATGCAACTTGATTTTCTGCCACTTCAAAAAAGGATAACTGTTCACCGTCCGGAAATTCTTCTACTTCAATCAAAGGAAAGTGCCAAAATCCTGATAAAAGACTGCTTGTTTCATTTTTCTCTAAAAGAAATTCTCCTTGATTATTCTGGATAATCAAACCATACAAATAAACTGGAACTGGTTTTTTCTTAGGAGCTTTGATAGGGTATCTATCCATTGTTCCATGTAAGTAAGCAGCACTAAATTCCCTTTACTGGACTGTCATCAGGTCTAGGGTTGATGGGTGATTCAATATCTGAGCCCTAAATCCATCAAAGCTTGGTTGAAATCTCCCGGTCTTTGGGGTCAATCAGAATTTTCATCATCGCTTGAAAAACCTTTCGGTTAGCAGGGACACCAATATCCAAATTCACCTCAAATAAACGGCTCAGGACCCGCATAACATTCCCATCAACCGCTGGCTCAGGCAAGCCAAAAGCAATACTTGCAATAGCTCCTGCTGTATAAGGACCAATTCCTCTAGACTAGAAATCTCCTCGTAAGTGTGAGGAAACTCGCCACTAAAATCTGTCATAATCTGCTGAGCAGCCTGTTGCATATTGCGTACTGCAGTAGTAACCTAGTCTCCCTCCCAAGCTTTTAGCAAACGTTCTTCTGAAGTCATTGCTAAATCTTTGATTGTCGGAAACCAGGCTAAAAAGCGCTCATAGTGAGGAATAACCGTATCTACCCGTGTTTGCTGAAGCATAATTTCTGAAATCCAGATATGATAAGGATTACTGCTTCTCCGCCAAGGCAAATCACGTTTATTTCTCATCATACCAAGCTAATAATTTTTGGCGAAAGGAGTAATTTTTTCATCCTCCCACATCTCAATTCCATATTTTTTCAAATCTAACATAACTTTAGTATATACATAAAATAGAGAACCCAGAACTTGAATTCTGGATTCTGTCTTACTCTTAATAATGACCAACTGCTTGGCTGGCAGTAATCAATGTCAATTTATAAACATCATCAGCATTGCATCCACGTGAAAGGTCGTTTACTGGATGATTCAATCCTTGCAAAATAGGACCGACTGCTGAGAAGCCACCGAGGCGCTCTGCCATTTTATAGCTGATGTTTCCAGCTTCAATACCAGGAAATACAAAGACAGTTGCTTGACCAGCTACATTGCTGCCAGGAGCTTTTAACTCTGCTGTTTTAGGTACAAAATGCTGCATCAAACTGTAATTCTCCATCAATAGCAAATCTGGTCGCATTTCTTGCGCAAGTTTCGTTGCTTCGACGACTTTATCAACCTTTTTCACCAAATCCAGAACCTTTAGTTGAATAACTCAGCATCGCCACTTTAGGGTCAATGTCAAAGATTTGCGCGGTCAAGGCAGAGTTAATAGCAATTTCTGCAATGTTTTTAGCATCTGGATCAATATTGATTGCACAATCACTGAAAACATAGCGTTCATCACCGCGAACCATGAGAAAGGCACCAGATGTGCGAGAAACCCAGGAAGTGTTTTGATAATTTGAAGAGCTGGACGAACCGTGCTTGCTGTAGAATGAATCGCACCAGAAACCATACCTTGTACTTTTACCAAGATAAACAAGCATGACACCAAAATAATTGACGTCCTCTTTCAATAATTTACGCGCTTCGTCTTCGTGATTTTTTTCCTTTTACGACGTTCTACAAAAAGCTGCAACCATTTCTTCAAAGCATGAACAATTTTGAGGTCACTGACTTCACTAACCTTCTGTCACACCTTCAATTTCAAGATAAATACGAATTTTTTTCAGGATTTCCCAATAAAACAGGTGTGATACTTGTTTCTTTACCAAACGTTTAGTAGCTTGAAGAATACGTGGTTCTTCACCTTCTGGTAAGACAATCTTCACTTCTTTGTCTTGCAATGTTTCACGAATTGTTTCAAAAATTTTCATGTTTTACTCCTTACTTATTGCTTAATTTTTGAATGACTGTTTGAAAATCTTTCGGAAGAGGACTTGATTTATTCACAACTTCCTCATGGAATGGATTGTAAAAACGCAATGAATGACAATGAAGCGCTTGTCGCGTTATTCCGTCAGTCATGCTCCACCATATAAGTCATCTCCCAAGAGCGGAAAAACCAATATAAGAAAAATGAACCCTAATCTGGTGTGTTCGTCCTGTATGAAGATGAATATCCACGAGATAAATGTCATCATACTGCGCTAAAACTTTATAACTCGTATGAGCATATTTTCCATTTTTGCCACACAGCGAGTAATGATACTACTATCTTCACGCGCTATGGGAGCAATAATATCTCCTTCTGGCTTTAACGGTGGCGAACCCTTGACCAAAGCATAATAATGCTTCTCAATGACTTTCTTTTTGCAATTGCTTTGTCCAATCTTGCATGAGCATAACCAGTGCTTTTGCAAAAACAACATCAGACCACTCGTATCACGGTCTAAACGAGTCACAATATGAATCTGCTGATTTTCATAATGATTTGCAAATGTAATAAGCTTCACAAAATTGGCCATTGTATTGGAATGATTCACACTAGGAATGCTAGCTACACCGGAAGGCTTGTTTAAAATCAAAAAATGTTTATCTTCGTATACAATATCTCAAATCTTTTTCTCACTGCACATAGACTGCCAAAACCTTCTTCTGCCGGAATATCAATCACAACTTTGTCACCAATATCTAACAAATAAATGGCATTTTGCTTTCTTTGCCATTTACCTGAATATCCCCACCAGAAAAACTTAATTTTTTTGCAAGTAAACTTTTGGAAATTTCATGTTTTTAGAAAGGTTTTGACTTTCACATGCTCATCTGCGATAAATTCAAACCTCATTCCTCCACCTCGCCGATAAAGGCATCTTTGACACGATTCCAAAAACTAGTATGACTCGGTGTAGCAAGAAAGTTAATCTTATGTTGATCAATTTGAAATTCAATTTTAGAAATATCATTTATCATAAAAATTTTGATTATCAATCGAAATCGCATGTCGATCATTCCAAGTCGGCACGATTTCAATTTTATCTTTCTTAGGAACGATAATTGAGAGCCCAGAGTCCGAAACACACGATTGTTCAAGCTTGCAACTTCTGCAATCTGAAGAGCTTCGATGGTTGGGTGCAGAACAGCTCCGCCCAACGATTTATTGTAAGCTGTACTTCCCTGTCGGCGTTGATACTGAAATGCCATCACCACGAAAGCGCTCAAAATGCACTTGATTGATAATGATATCAGCGACCATTGTTCGTCCAGAACGCTTGACCGTCGCCTCGTTCAAAAGCACGTTTTATACAAAACTTTCATTATTTCCGTGGAAAATTTTCACATTCAAAATCGGATAAGACACCTTTGCGCCTGTATCTAATTTTTAAATTATCAATTAGTTTGTCCAACTCAAAATCTCGATAATCTGTATAAAAGCCCAAATGTCCTGTGTGAACACCAACAAAGCGAACTTTGTCTAGCTGATCTTCATATTTGTGAAAGGCTGACAAAAGCATCCCTGTCGCCACCGATTGAAATGACAATATCAGGATTATTATCATTCAAAATAAAAGTGATTTTTGTTTTTAATTTTCTGTTTTAATTGGCGACAAAGTTTCTTGACTTTGCCGTCTGCGATTACTGATAATCCCTATTCTTTTTACCTGTATTCTTCATCTGTATCGTCACTATTTCCTACGCCATCATTTAATTTACGACTAATTGGGTCAAATAAAGCTTGCGCTTCTTGAATATCATCGCGAATTTTTCCCATTTCTTCGTCTAATTGATAGGCGATTTTTGCTGTAATTTCCAAACGTTTCTTAATCTCATCTGGAAATTCTCCTTTATACTTATAATTCAGAGAATGTTCAATCGTTGCCCAAAAATTCATGGACAGAGTACGAATTTGAATTTCTGCTAAAATCGATTTTGCTGCCCATTGATGGTATCAACAGGGGTATTCAATAATGACATGGTAACTTCGATAACCACTAGCCTTTACGGTTTTTAATATAGTCTCTCTCTTGAATAATCCGCATGTCATGACGCTTTTCGCAAAACATCCAAAACTTCTTCACATCATCCACAAATTGGACCATTACGACCAAACCAGCTATATCTTGCATATCTTGCGCTAGATTTTTCCTCTTTAATCCCACGCAAAGCCATTTTTCTTTTGATGACTTTCTATCGGTTTTACACGACCCCGTTACAAATTCAATCGGAGAATGCTGTTTTTGTTTTTCGGTATTGTTTACGAATCCCGCGCAGTTTGATTTTTCAACTCACCAACCGCTTGAATATAAGGATCCAGAAACTCTTCCCATTCTACTTCCATACTATCACCTTGTCATTTTACTTATTTTTATAAAATAAACACAATACTTATTATAACATAAATCAGCTTTCAAACAAAAAGAAAAAGGATTGGAAAATGGATCATTTGGAAATTGAATACAAAACGCTTCTGACAAAAATGAGTACCAACAGCTGTTACCACTATTTTCAAAGATAAAAAGCTACCAAGCAGATAAACTACTATATTGACACAGCCGACTTTCTCAATCCGAGATGCAAAAATGGCGCTACGCGTCCGTGCTTTTGACACTCGTTCCGAATTAACTTTGAAAAATTCCGCAACAGGTCGGTAATATGGAATACAATCAATCTCTCACTTTAGAAAAAGTGTCGCACACTCATCAATACATGTGTGCTACCTGAAAGGAGAAATACGCACCCTGCTGACTCACGCTGCTATCAATCTCAATGAATTAAAGGTGCTAGGGAGCTTAACAACTATTCGCTATGAAAAAAGAAACCACTATTGGCTTAATGGCACTTGATGAAAATCATTATTTTGACAAAACAGACTACGAATTAGAGCTAGAAGTGACAGATGCTAAAAACTGGAAAAGAACAATTCGAGTGCTTTTTACAAGCTCATCATATCCATTATAAATATGCAAAACCCTAAAGTTGCAAGATTTGCTCAAAACTTATGAATAAAAAGCTGAAATTTTACTTATTTTTTGATAAAATGGAGTGTAGAAATCAAAAGGAGTCTTAATAAGTTATGATGGATATACTGACGGATAAAGCACAGATGAAGTTGTTTGCACTAAATTCCAATCACGATATTGCCGAGAAAAATCGCTAAAAGCTGCTGATGTGCCTCTTGGGAAACTTTCATCACGTCAATTTTCAGACGGAGAAATCCAAGTAAACATCGAGGAAAGTGTGCGTGGCTTTGATGTATTTATCATTCAATCAACAAGTTTTCCTGTCAATAATCATTTGATGGAACTTCTCATCATGGTGGATGCTTTGCAATCGCGCCAGCGCTAATTCTGTCAATGTTGTGATGCCATATTTTGGCTATGCTCGTCAAGACCGAACAGCCGCTCCTCGCGAACCAATTACAGCCAAGCTCGTAGCGAATATGCTGGTTAAAGGCAGGAGTTGATCGTGTTCTAACCCTAGATTTGCATGCCGTCCAAGTTCAAGGCTTCTTTGATATCCCTGTTGATAATCTTTACACCGTTCCTCTCTTTTGCCAAACATTACTGCGAAAAAGGCTTGTCTGGCGAGGACATGGTTGTGGTCAGTCCCAAAAACTCTGGTGTTAAACGTGCTAGAAGCTTAGCAGAGCATTTAGATGCTCCGATTGCGATTATCGACTACGCTCAAGACGATACCCACCGTAACGAAGGCTATATTATCGGAGATGTAGCTGGGAAAAAAGCTATCCTTATTGATGATATTTTAAATACTGGTCGTACATTTGCTGAAGCCTCAAAAATTGTTGAACGCGAAGGTGCAACAGAGATTTATGCAGTTTCTAGTCATGGTTTATTTGTTGAGGGAGCCGCTGAAAAGTTAGACAACTCTCCTATCAAAGAAATCCTGGTTACTGACTCAGTTGCAACGAAAGAAAAAACTCCGAAAAATGTTCAATACATTACTGCAAGTGAGCTAATCGGAGATGCAATCGTTCGTATTCATAAAAGAAAACCAGTTAGTCCTCTCTTTGCTTACAATAAAAAGAAATAAGGAGAAATCTTGATTTATTTCGATAATGCAGCAACAACTCCCATGTCAAAGGCTGCTATTACTGCTATGACACAGGTTATGGAAAATACCTTCGGCAATCCATCTAGCATTCATAGTCACGGAAGAGCTGCTAGTAAAATTCTTCGCTAAGCCCGACAAGAACTTGCTGACCTGCTTCATACTAATAGTCAACATATCATCTTTACATCTGGTGGGACAGAAAGTAACAATACAGCCATAAAAGGATATGCCTTAGCCCATCAAGATCAAGGAAAACACATTATTACTACTGCTATTGAGCATCATTCGGTTCTTGAAACGATTGAATATCTGGTGGATAAATTTGGCTTTGAAGCTACTTATATCCAACCTAAAAATGGAGAGATTACGGCTCAACAGATAAAAGAAGCCCTTCGAGAGGATACTATACTTGTCTCAACCATGTATGCCAATAATGAAACAGGCTATATGCTTCCAGTCAAAGAAATTGCTGACGTTTTGAAACATCATCCCGCTGCTTATCATGTGGATGCTGTGCAATTAAGGCAAATTACCTGTCTATCCTGAAGAACTAGGAATTGACTTCATGAGTGCATCAGCTCATAAATTTCATGGTCCAAAAGGCGTCGGCTTCTTGTACTTCAATCATGTAAAATTTGACAAATTTTTACATGGCGGAGATCAAGAGGATAAAAGACGTGCAGGAACTGAGAAATTTAGCAGCTATCGCTGGATATGAGTTGCAGCTCTAAAAAGAGAGTCTCAATTGCTACCAGAAAACATGGAGTCATGTTGAAAGTTTGAAAAACACAGCTTCTCTCTGAACTTGACGGAATCCATTACTATATAAATAATGATTCTATACACTCCCTATGTAATAAATCTCGGCTTTCCCTAAATCAGGCTAAATGATTTACTGCTCATGCGTTTAGACTTGGCTGGAATTTCTATCTCAACTGGCTCTGCTTGTACAGCAGGAACGGTTGAGCCAAGTCATGTCTTGAAAGCTTTTTATGGTAGCGATTCAAACGTTTAAGAGAATCTATTCGCATTAGCTTTTTCAGAACAAAAATACTTCAGAAGAAGTTCGACAATTTACTACAAATATTAAAAGAAATTTTAGGAGGATAAAATAGATGGCTTTTTCAGACCACTATTCACTTAAAAGATTGCCTCTACAGTTACTCTCTTGGAGAAAATGTAAAAAAATTTACTTTGCGTGATAACACATTTGCCGAAACAAAAGTCGGAAATTACGAATTAACACGCTTATTAGAAAATGTTCCCAATAGTGAGTGATGGCTTTTTGTTGAAAAATCATTATCAACAAAAGACCTTTCAGGTGTGAAAATCAACATCACAGACAAATCTGACTTCGGTTAGTGAATATTTTTAAATCAGAAGACAATCACATCATTCAAGAAAAGTTTTATTTCTAATGGATAGCTTGGTAGAACGTGATTTTCACTGAACAAGAACAATAAAAACAAATAGCTTAAAAACTCATTTTTAAATCATCAGTAAAACAATAAAGAGTAGGAAACAAAACCAAAAATCTTTGATTTTGTCCTACTCTTTTTCTATTTTTATCAAATAAGTTGATTTTCACAAACTTTCTATAAAATAGTCTTTGAAAAGGATGTGATTTTGTGAAATCTGATACAACCATTCCACGAGCAACTGCTATAAAAGGCTCTCTCTGTATTATCGGATTTTTCAAACGATTTAATTCCGAAAAATTGATAAAAGCCAATTCAAAACAAATCGCAGATGCGATCGAGATTGATTCTGCAACTGTCCGTCGAGATTTTTCTTATTTTGGCGAATTAGGTCGTCGTGATATGGTTATGATGTAAAAAACTCATGAATTTTTGCTGACTTACTTCATGACAATTCCATTACCAATGTGATGTTAGTTGGTATCGGTAACATGGGACATGCTTTTGCTCCACTACCGTTTCCACGAACGGAACAAAATGAAGATTGTTATGGCATTTGATACAGATGATCATCCTGAAGTTGGGACTACTACAAATGACGGGATTCCTATTTATGGCATTTCACAAATCAATAACAAATTAAAAGGTGTGGATGTCAAAAACAGCTATTTTAACAGTTCCTAGTGCAAAAGCGCAAGAGGTTGCAACTGTTCTTGTGGAAGCTGGTGTAAAAGGTATTCTCAGTTTTTCTCCTGTTCACTTAACCGTTCCAAAAGATGTTGTCGTTCAATATGTTGATTTGACAAGTGAGCTACAAACACTCTTTATTTTATGAAAAAGAGCATTAAGCAATTAGAAAGAGCAGACATTTATTTATGAAGAAACCTATTATCGGCATTACTGGAAATGAAAGATCAAACCCTGAAGATGAATTTGCCATCATGAGTTATGCTACAAAGGATTTGTAAGGCGTAAAAGAAGTTGGTGGAACTCCCATCATATTGCCGATTGGAGATGCAGATATGGCACAGCGCTACATCCAGATGATTGACAAACTTATCCTAACGGGTGGGCAAAATGTATCACCACAATTCTATGGCGAAGAAAAAACAATTGACAGTGATGATTACCATTTGGAGCGTGATTTGTTTGAATTAGCCTTAATCCATGAAGCTATCCAGCAACAAAAACCAATTTTTACCGTTTGCCGCGGTACGCAATTGTTTAATGTTGCAATGGGCGGAACTCTTTATCAAGATATTGAGCACCATTGGCAAGACAGTTCTGCTGAATATACTACTCAAAAACTAGTCACTAAATCCGGTTCTGTTTTGGAAAAAATTTACGGCGAAGTATCTCATATCAACTCTTTCCATCATCAGAGTATCAAAGATTTAGCAGAAAATGTCGAAGTCATTGCCCGTGATCCGAAAGACAACACCATTGAAGCCATTACAACAACTGATGAAATCGCTTATCTGGGAGTCCAGTGGCATCCAGAATTCTTATTTGAAACACGCCCTAAAGATCGAATGCTATTTGACTATGTTGTCAATAGACTTTAAATCAAGTCTGTTTCTTCGCGATAACTATAATAATCTTTCTCTGCGACGATGAGATGATCCAGTAAGATGAAGCCCATTAATTCACACGCTTCTTTTTACATGTTTGGTCACTTCATCGTCATTTTTGCTTGGCAGTACAGCTCCTGACGGATGATTGTGCACCAAAATAATGGATGTCGCCATGTGTTTCACAGCATAATGCAGGATTTCTCGTGGCTCTGCAATACTGCGTGACACACTACCAATAAAAATCGTCTGCTGATGAATGATTTTGTTTTGAGTATTCAGATATAAAGTCACAAGGTGTTCCTGCTTCTTTATGCCCCAATTCCTGTTGCATTTTTCGCTAGCTTTTTGACTACCTAAAATTTGCTCTTGCGTAATCAATTCTGCCTTACTGACTCCTGCTACTAATTCAATCATGGCTTGCAATTCAATAGCTTTGATACGACCAATTCCAGAGATTGATTGCAATTCTTGTAGCGTCATATTGCGCAAATCATTCAAACTAGAAATAGTTGATAAAATCCGTTGAGAAACTTGAAAAACAGTTTCTATTGCCTGTGCGGATAAGAATGGATAACAATTCTTGATTGCTCAATTGTTCTGCACCTTCTATGACTAAACGTTCCCTTGGCAACAAAGAATCTTCCTGAAATGAAATACTATACATAAAAACCTCCTCATATCCTTATTCGGAAAAGAAGAGGAAAATAAAAATCTGAGAAATGATTCTCAAATTTTTAAGTTAGTATTTACATTTCAACAATTTTACCTGTTTCAAAATAAACAACCCATTCACAGATATTTTTGGCGTAATCACCAATACGTTCTAAGTAACGAAATAACTTGGAAGTAATCACGACCCTGTAACAATCAAATCAGGATTAGCCTTAATTTCTTGTGTAGCTAAATCTCGAATATCATCAAAATACTGATTGATTTTTCTCATCCATAGCAGCTACTTCATAGGCCTTATCCACGTCGCCATTAAGGTAAAGATCAAGCGCTGCTTCCACAAAGTTTTTAACATCACGCCCCATCTTGCTGATTTCTTCCTCAACAGACTGGATGCGAACTTCTCCTTTCATGCGAATCGTTGCCTGCGCAATGGAAACAGCGTGGTCGCCCATTCTTTCCACATCACTACTAGCCTTTCAAAACTGTAATAACGGTTCGTAAGTCTTGTGAAACTGGCTGCTGCAAAGCAATAATTTCCAGAGATTTTTTCTCCAACTTTACTTCATATTCATTTACTTCTGCATCTTCTTCGATAACCTCTTTTGCTAATTCACGATCGTGGGTCACAAATGCACGAACTAGTGTGATTAATCTGTGACAAAACTTCATTTCCCATTGCATAAAATTGGTTATGGAGTTTTGCTAAGTCTTCTTCAAATTGTACTCTAAGCATAAATTTTTCCTTTCCTAAGATCTAAAAGAATTTTATACGAAAATCCATCTTTTTACATAATTCTTGTCTACAAGTATATGTGCATTTTATATATAAGATATATGAGGATCAGTAGTCGCCAAAACATTGGAATAGCCACAATATTGTAGTGAGCAATTACAATCTCTAACCAAACTTGCCTGTGATATAATCTTCCGTTTCCTTATGAATCGGACTGAGGAACATCTCTTTCGTGGCATTAAACTCAATTAAATCGCCATTTAGGAAGAAAAGCAGTCTTGTCTGAAATACGACTAGCCTGTTGCATTGAGCGGGTCACGAGTAACATTGTATATTGATCTTTCAGCCCATGAAGTGTTTCTTCAATTTTTCCTGCAGAAATGGGATCAAGTGCTGATGTTGGCTCATCTAAAAGAATGATTTTCGGACTCGTTGCTAAAACGCGAGCCACACAAACACGTTGTTGCTGACCGCCTGACAAGCCAATCGCTGAATCATGTAAACGATCTTTTCACTTCATCCCAAATGGATGCTCTCTTTAGTGAAGTTTCAACAACTTCATCTAACACTTCTTTGTCCTTAACACCATTGATTCGCAAACCGTAGACAACATTTTCATAAATCGTCATTGGAAATGGATTCGGCTGTTGAAAAACCATTCCAATTTCTTTGCGAAGCTCCACCGTATCTGTCCGTGGGACTGTAAATATTGTGCCCGTTATAAATTACAGTACCTGTCGTTGTCACCTCTGGATTTAAATCTCCCATGCGATTGATTGCTTTTAAGAGGGTTGATTTTCCCGACCCAGAAGGACCAATCAAAGCTGTAATCTCATGAGGCAATACATCCAACGATACACTATTGAGAGCTTTCTTTTATTATAATAAACCGACAAGTCCTTGATTTGTAAAATAGGTTCTGTCATTCTGATAGTCCTTTAATAAATTCTAATTAATCAGCAATTTTCTTAGCCAAAATGACCAGAAACATAGTCATTTGTAGACTGCAACTTAGCATTTTGGAAAATATTGGCTGTTTCATCATATTCGATTAAATCACCAAGATAGAAGAAACCAGTATAATCGCTCGCACGCGCCGCTTGCTGCATGCTGTGGGTCACGATGATAATCGTATAGTTCTTCTTCAACTCTAACATCGTTTCTTCTAACTGCGCTGTTGCGATTGGATCGAGTGCAGAAGCAGGTTCATCCATTAGAAGTATTTCTGGCTTCACGGAAATGGCTCTGGCAATGCAGAGACGTTGCTGCTGACCGCCTGATAACATCAAAGCAGATTTATGAAGGTCATCCTTTACTTGTTCCCACAGAGCCGCTTGTTTTAGAGATGTTTCTACAATTTCATCTAAGATTTTCTTATCCTTAACACCGGCACGTTCATGCGCAAAGGTGATGTTGCGGTAAACAGATTTGGCAAAAGGATTTGGTCTTTGAAAGACCATTCCGATATGCTTCCGCATTTCATAGACATTGATATCTGGGCGATTAATGTCAATGCCTTCATACCAGATTTCACCAGTAACCTTAGCAATGTCAATCGTATCATTCATCCGATTCAAGCTGCGAAGATAGGTTGACTTACCAGAACCTGAAGGCCCGATAAGAGCTGTAATTTTATTTTTCTTGAACTGCATATCAACCCCTTTAATGGATTCGTTTTTACCATAGTAAACATGCAAATCCTTCGTTGATAAAACAACCTCTTCCTCAGGAAAAGTAACAATATGTTTTTCATTCCAGTTATATTCTGTCATTTCTTCTCCTTTTAGGCAGATGTTAATTTCTTATGCAGGTAACTTCCGAGCTTACGAGCTCCAAGGTTAAAAGATTAAAATAAAGATAAGAAGTACTGCTGCTGATCCAGCTGACACTTCTACTGCATCAGGAATCGTTCCTTCACTATTGACTTTCCAAATATGAACAGCCAAAGTTTCAGCCTGACGGAAAACAGAAATTGGACTAGTTACACTGAAAATATTCCAATTTGACCAGTCAAGTGCTGGGGCAGACTGACCTGCTGTATAGATAAGCGCAGCAGCTTCCCCAAAAATACGCCCAGAAGCTAGTACAATCCCCGTCACAATACTTGGTAACGCTTCTGGAACGACGACATGGACGATCGTTTCCCAGCGAGAGATGCCAAGAGCAAGCCCAGCCTCACGCTGTGTATGATGTACATGCTGTAAGCTGTCTTCCACACTACGTGTCATCTGTGGCAGATTAAATACAGTCAAAGCCAGAGCACCAGAAATGATTGAAAAACCATATTGGAATTGAATAACAAAAATCAAATATCCAAAGAGACCCACAACAACAGAGGGCAAGGAGGATAAAATTTCAATACAGGTTCTGACAAAATCTGTTACCGGACCTTTTTTTGCATACTCAGATAAGTAAATCCCTGCTCCCATTGATAGAGGAATGGAAATAATCAAGGTGATAACTAACAGAAACAATGAATTATAGAGCTGAATTCCAATTCCGCACCCGCTTGATATGAAGACGATTGACCAGTCAAGAATTTCCACGAAACATGAGGTAAGCCCCTTACTAAGATATGTACAAAAATCAAGGAAGCAAGAATAGCAACAATGATTCCTGCAATGGTATAAAGGACGCCTGTTGCTAATTTATCCATCTTTTTAGCGTGCATAGTTCTTCTTACCTCTTTCCTTTGTAATCAATTTAATCACAGTATTGAAGGCTAAACTCATCAAAAGCAGAACCAGAGCAAGCGACCACAGAACGTTATTATTAACGGTTCCCATAACGGTATTTCCAATTCCCATTGTTAAAATAGAAGTCAAGGTTGCAGCAGGTGTTGTCAGAGAAGTTGGGATAACCGCTGAATTTCCGACAACCATTTGAATCGCCAAAGCTTCACCAAAGGCACGAGCCATTCCAAAGACAATAGCTGTAAAAAAATACCTGAGCGAGCTGCTTTTAGCGTCACACGCCAAATCGTTTGCCAACGAGTCGCTCCCATTGCCATACTAGCTTCTCGATAATGCCGCGGTACAGCACGCAGGCTATCTGTTGTCATAAAGGTCACCGTTGGTAAAATCATGACAAAGAGAACAAAAATCCCTGACAAGATTCCAAAACCTGTTCCACCAAAGATACTGCGAACAAAGGGAACAACTACCTGTAATCCAATAAATCCATACACAACTGATGGGAATTCCGACTAGAAGTTCAATAGCTGGTTGCAGAATTTTTGAGCCTTTAGGGAGAAACCTCCGTCATAAAAAAACAGCTGCTCCAATTGCAAATGGTGTTGCCAATAAAGCTGATAGGAGAGTTACGAGGAAAGAGCCCAGAATCATTGGTAAAGCACCGAATTCCTTACCGGATGGATTCCACCTTGTTCCAAAAAGAAAACTGAAGATGTTTACTTTATTAACAAAAGAAAGTCGAAAGTCCTTTCTCCGCTACAAATAATAAAATCATTGCGACGACAAAAACAATTAAACTCATGCAAAGAAAAGTAATGGTTTTTTTCCAAATGTTTCTAAACGAGAGTTTTTTTGACTTTGTCAGCATTTTTGCTACTTCGTTCATGTTATTCCTAAATTCTTTCTTTTACTTTGAGCTGATAGTTCCGTCAAGACTACGAGTAACTTTCATATCGTTAATCGGAATGTAGCCCATTTTTACCAACAATATTATTTTTGGACTTCTGCTGTCATCATATAATCTAGAAATTTTTTAGCTAATTTGTTAGGTTCTCCTTAGTATACATGTGCTCATAAGACCAAATAGGCCAGTTGTTCGTCGTCACATTCTTCTTCGTTGGCTTATAACCATTCAAGTTTAATCTTTTCACACTAGTATCCACATAAGAAAAAGCTAAGTAAGAAATGGCACCTGGAGTCTGTGAAACAATTGTTTTGACCATTCCGTTAGAATCCTGCTCCTGCGCCTGCTTGGCTTCTTTGCCATTCATAATAACACTATCAAAAACTGCTCGACTACCAGAACCAACGGCACGGTTGATGATGGTAATTTCCAAATCTTGACCACCAACTTGCTTCCAATTGGTGTATTCTCCGGTAAAAATTTTACGTAGCTGCTCTGTGGTTAAGTTGTTTACCTTTAATGCCTTTTATTTGCTATGATAGCAGTACCTGCAACAGCGACCTGATGATCAACTAAAGCCTTAGCATTGATACCACTTTTTTCTTCTGCAAATAAATCGCTATTTCCAATATCTACTGCACCGGATTGGACTTGTGATAATCCAGTTCCCGATCCTCCACCTTGCACATTTACAATTTTTCGGATTTTTCTTCGGTGTATTTATCCACAACTGCTTTCAACCAACGGTTGTAGAGCTGTTGAGCCAACTGCTGTTATCGCCTCACCGCGGTTAATCCAGGAAGAACAAGCTGAAAGACCGATGCTGCAAAATCACGAGAGTGACTGCCCAAAAGTATTTTTTTGTGTTTAATCACATGAAACTCCTTTTCAGATGTGAAAAGCATTTTTCATTCTAAGATTTTCCCTAATCTTTTTCACATCTAATCTCACTATAGCATATCTTTAGATATTTGGAAAGATTTTTTATTGAAATCTCAGGCCTTTTTGGAAAATAATTTTTTTCAGAATATTTCCAGTCACTTTTGCAAAACCCTAAACCATTACCTTGGACAACAACTTGATACCAACCATTTGCAGTGTTCTGATTGAGATTGACTGTCTCCCCAGCAACGTACTTTTTTTAAACTGCTCTTCATCAATTTCAATTATGTGCTTTACTTCACTTGGTTTTTAAAGCCAGTCCCAAAGCAAAACTCGGTTCAAATCGTTTTTTTCTTAAAAACACCTAGGTGCAAAGCCATTTCTGGCAATTTTTAAGTTTCGATAGATCTGGAAGACCTAGTGGCAATAGATATAAATGATCACCAAAAAGTCTGTAATTCTCCAGTCAGATCTATAGCTAGATGTTCTCTTTGAAACTCTTTTGCCACAACATCTTCTGCTCAGATGTCAGATGGCTCTTTTTACTTTTTAATCTTTTTGCTGACTGCTTACCATAAAAGGCGAAATTTTGCAACAAATTGACCCTTCACCTTTGAAAATGATGAGGATACATACGTGCAGTTTCCCGAAAAGTGAATACCAGCCACCATACCATTGATTTTTTGAATTTCAACCAATTCAAGTGGATAGTTTTCTAACAGCCAGTCAACGATTTCCTCGTTTTCCTCTGGTGCCCAAGTACAAGTGGAGTAAATCAGTTCACCATTCGTCGCCAACATTTTTATCGTATCTTCCAATATCTCACGTTGAAGCTGTGCACATTGAGCAGGATAAGATTCACTCAATACTCCATTGCTTCTGGCTGCTTTCTAAACATTCCTTCACCAGAACATGGTGCATCTAAGACAATCAAGTCAAAATAACCTTGAAAGACTTGACTTAATCTGCCAGCTGATTCATTTGTCACCACAACATTTCTCGCTCCAAATCGCTCAATATTTTCTACTAACACTTTAGAACGTTTTTGGATTGATTTCATTGGAAACAAGAAAGCCTGTATTATTCAAGTATGACAATAGATGAGTGGATTTTTCCACCCGGCGCTGCTGCCAAATCAAGTACTTTCATATTCTGTTGTGGCGCTGCAGCTTGAGCAACCATTTGTGCAGCAGGTTCTTGTGAATAGACTAATCCTGTGACATGCTCTATTGATTTTTCCAGAAACTTTGCCATAATAACCCCAGTTCGTATTTAGGAATAGGATTTGGAAAAAGTTTTTTTGCTGCTCTTTTAATGGATTGACCCGAAAAGCGGAAACTGGCTCCTCATCGAAAGTTAGAAAAAAAGAGGGAGCCTCCTCCCAAAAAGATTGTTGTACTTTTTCTTCAAATCCTTTTGGAAAAATTCATCTAATCCTCTCGCTTTCGATATATGTATTTTTTAATTTCGTTCAATTTCATAGTTGGAATCATCATAATACCTTGGTGGCTTTCAAAATCAGGCTCCTCACCCTCAAATGTCAATGTCGTATAGCCTAACTTATCTCCCATAATGGAAGCTGCAGCATAATCCCAAGGCCAAATATAGGAAATATAGGTCAACAGTTGTCCTGATAAAAACCTTGCTAAAACTAATCGCAGCACTTCCGTACACTCGAACGCCCAAGGTTTTCTTTTGCCAAATCCGCAATTCCCCAATCATTGCGCTCAAAAATACCAGCATTTGATGCCATTAAAAACTGATTTAAAGGGCGATCTTGGTAGGGAAGCAATTTCTGCTCATTGCAATAGACATCAAATTGACCACCGCCGTGATACAATTTATCTCCTATCACATCATAAATGACACCAAATTGACCAATGCCATTTTTCAAAAATAAGCCAGAACAACAGCAAAAATCTGCTTTTTGTGCTACAAAAGTTATTCGTGCCATCAATAGGATCAATGACCCAAACATTGCCATCTGAAATAGAATGTCGAGCCATTTTCCTCAGCTAAAATGTGATCTGCAGGGATAAGCTTCTAAAATCCAGGTTACTAAATTATCCTGAACTTCTTGTCCATTTGAGTTACCAAATCAGTCGGACTGGACTTGGTCTCGATTTGCAACTGATCATTCAAATGCTCTTTGATATAAGAAGCCGCATTCAGAACAATTTGTTTGGCAAAATTAAATTTCTTTTCCAAGAGAAAACGTTCCTTTTCTCCTTTTTGTTTTTGCAGCTTGAACAGCTCGATATAAAGAATAGCCACTGCTGTTTCAAATTCACGTCCGATACGCTTTTTCTTCAGCTTTGCTTGGAACAATTTTTTTGAATAGTTGATAAGATGCTAATATCTTTTCTGCTGCTATTTTCGCTTCATAAGCCTGCTCAACATCATTCAAAAAAGAAAGCACTGAAGCAAGCTCTTCAGTGCTCCACGACATGTCTAGTGGGTAACGATAATTTTTATTCATATTATTCAATCTCAGCTCTCAGAGTTGCATCGCGTAATTCTTGTTTTACGATATCCACGAGGCAAAAACGCACGGATTTCATCTTCGTTAAATCCAATTTGCATTCGTTTTCCTCTAAAATAATCGGACGACGCAAAAGGCTTGGATTTTCCTCGATTAAACGAAGCAATTCAGAAATTGATAAACTTTCAACATCTAAATTTAATTTTTTTGAAAAAAATTTTTTGAACGAGTTGAAATAATGTCGTCTGTTCCATTCTCCGTCAGAGAAAGAATATGTTGTCAATTCTGGTGCAGATAGAGGACTCGTCATGATATTGTGCTCCTCAAAAGGAACTTCATGATTGGATAGCCATGCACGCGCCTTGCGACAACTTGTACAACTCGGTGATAAAAAAATAGTGTAACCATGCATTTCTCTTCTTATTATTTGTAACTGTTATCATTATACTAAATTTTATGTAAGATTACTAGGTATTTTTTTACAAATTTTCTCCTATTTTTTTAGGAAAAATAAGAAGCTTACTACATGATTTAGTGGTTTGCATTTTTCAGGATCCAATATCTTGCGATTTTCCTCATCTGCTTGCAATTGTTTGACTAGTTCGTCCACATTATCGAATTTTACCATATCTCGATTTTTATCCAACCAAAAAAATACGAATAGTATCACCGTAAATATCTTGTGAAAAATCAAAAATATTAGCTTCAAAACGAAGTTCATCACCTTCAAAAAGTGACATTTTTTCCCGACGCTAGCCATTCCCGCGATATATCTGCCGTCGTGCTCTACATCAACCACATAGACACCCATCTGCTGGTAAAATAACCCGATCCAGCGGAGCAAGATTTGCCGTTGGATAGCCAATCGTTCGCCCTCTTGCATTGCCATGAACGACAATTCCGCGGGTGGATAGCGAATAGCTCAGCAATTGATTGCTTTCGGCAACATTTCCTGCTAGTACTGTTTCTCGAATGCGAGTTGAACTAACTTTTTCTCCATTGAAATTTACAGAAGGAACTACGATAACTTGTCCGTCAAATAGTTTCTCCAAATCTTCTGCATTGCCTCGATCTGAACCAAAATGGTAATCAAATCCCTGCAATGACAACTTTTTGCTTTCAAACGCGAGATGTATTTTTGTCAAAAAATTGTTCAGCCGTATTACGAGCAAATTGACTGGTAAAATCAATCAAATAAAGGTAGTCTACACCAAGATTTTTCCATTTGCTGCAAGCGATCTTCTGGACTAGTCAAATGAAGCATCAAGAAGGCTGGTAGCGTACAAAAGGCCAATTTGGGAGATTCTGGAAATGTCAGCACTGCAATCTTCAAATGCTTTTCTGCTGCCATTTTTTTCTCGCTTCAGCAAACAAAGCTTGATGTCCTTTATGTAGTCCCGTCAAAATACCCTAGCACTAATACTGTGTGTTCAATTTGCTGAATGTCTTTTTCATTTTTTATTCTAATCGTTTTTCATCACTTAACTATTTTATCACAAAATGTTAAAGAAATACTTTTCTAGGTTTATATTCTTTGTCACGCTTTTTCTAAAATGGCTTGTAATTTCCCTTGATAAAAAGCCAGCCACCTGTTCTGCCTTGGTATCTATATGAATAAAGCGTCCAAATCGTACTTCTTCAACCTGCTCTTCCGTAAGGTTTACCTTAGGTAAATCTCCTATGCCGAATTCAATGGGCTGCAAAAATGAAAAGTCTCCTTTATTCACCTTCTCATCAATTTCTGCTAAAGTCAAATGCTTCTTCCAAAGACATGCCAGCTGCAGCAGTGCGAGTCAGTTGAGACATGTGGGAAGCATAACCCAACTTCGCCCCTAAATCAACTGCCAATGTTCGCACATAGGTCCCCTTGCTGCATTTAACTCGAAAAGGAAAACGTGCCCAGTCACTTTCATAGACAATAGCTCCTGTCCGCTCAAAGCTGTAAATTGTCACCTGACGCTTTCGGTCTCTCTACTGCCTCTCCAGTCTCGAGCATACTCGTAGAGTTTTCGTCCATTCACCTTGACAGCCGAGTACATAGGGAGGAACTCTGAGTACTGAGACTCCAGTCATACTAGCGATAGACTCGATCCACCAATTTTTGCATCCAAGCGATCCGTCACAGGAGTCTTTGCAAGCACCCTCACCGCTCGCATCCTCAGTTGTTGTTGAAAAACCTAAAGTGACTTCTCCTTCATAGATTTTACCTTCGTCCTGCATAAATTCTACCAATCGCGTGGTCTTTCCCGACTGCAATGGGCAAAACCCCCACCACATCTGGATCTAATGTCCCTCCGTGACCGATTTTTCTTAGTTTCCTAAAATCTTTGCGCAGCTTTAAAAACCGCATCATGCGAGGTCATCCCCGCTTCCTTTTTTTAAATTGATAATTCCGTCCATTTGATTCCTTTATTCTGCTAAAAATTCTATTAGTAGTTGATTAAATTCTTTATTTCTTTCAGCCCCACAAGAGCCGTAATGAAGCTGTATTCAAACATCTAGTCAGACTAGAAGCAGTCGTCAGATAGCCTAAATCTTCATAGAGGGGAGCAAGGCTTCTATGTCTTTCAAAATTGCTTGTCGCATCTGCATCGTTTCCTCCTAGTCGTTCTTCAACGCCTCAAACTTAGCTTTCATGGTCGGATTTTTGCGGGTCAGTTTCTTGACGGAGACGTCATCCAGTTTGTTGTTGGCGAGGCGCAGTTGATTGTCTGATGTCTGAAGTGCCTGTTTGACTGCTTCCATTCGCTTGATGGCTTTATCGATTTCTTCAATTGCCTTATTGAAGTTCTTAGAAGCTGAATTGTAATTCTTCGCAAACGCTACTTTTAAAGGTTTCTAAATCGTCTTCAAAGTGGGTAATGTCAATATTCTGCTCTCGCACCAGAGCCAACTCCTGCTTGTATTTAAGAGAATTGAGCGCTGCATTGCGTAAAAGTCCAATGAGCTGGATAAAAAATTGAGGACGAACCACATACATTTTTTCATACTCATGGCTGATATCGACAATGCCAGTGTTGAAATAATCATTATCTGCTTCCAGCATACTCACCAAAACAGCATACTCACATTTCTTTTTCCCTGCGATCCTTGTCCAATTCTTTTGTAAAAATCACTGTTTTTATGCTTCTTCTCAGTACCGTCTGCTTCATTTTTCATCTCAAACATGATAGAAATGATTTCATCTCGCTTTTCATCTTCCTCACGGAAAATGAAAAGTCTCCCTTTAGACCCTCGTGCAGAAACCTGATTATCCTTCTCAAAGTAAGCATTCGGGAAATGCAAAACTGCGAACCTTGTTAAATTCGCTTTCAGCGTAGTGTTCTAAAGCTCTCCAATCGCCTTTAGTGGATTGCTGTGCTTTTAAAGTTCTTGTAAAATTCTACTTGCTCATTAGCAGCCTTTAGTTGAGCTTCATAATTTTTGTTTAACAGATGCAAGGGATAATTCATTTTCTTTCTCTTGCAACAAAAGCTGGTTTTGGATTTGGTCGCGTTCTTTTTCAATATTTGTCAGCGACGCTTGCAGCTCATTTTGATGTTCCAGTCGAAGACGGTCTAGTTGGGCTTGTAGCTCTACCAATTCTTTTTCTTTATCCGATAGTTTTTCCAGACAAAGCCTGCTCCATATCCTTTTTGATCAGTTCTTTTGTGATTCAAAATTGGAAATAGTCGCCTTTGAGTTCTTGGATTTCAGATTCTTTCTGACTTAATGTTTGCTGTTGCTCATTCTGTGCCTTTTTGTTTTTCCAGAGCTAACGCCTGCTCAATTCGAGCATGGATCTCTTTGTCAAACTCTGCCGTTCGCACCTGAGCCAAGAGCTTGCTGTATTGACTTTCGTTGACTGTAAAGACTTCCCCGCAGTTGGGACATTTGATTTCGTTCATGGATACCTCTTCATTGATCGTTCTTTATAACATCTTATTATACCATTTCTTATGGTTATTTTAAATCAACAGCTTTAAATATAAAAAGACCGTTGCACATGAACAACAATCCTTTTGTTTGTAAATTAAGCCTGTATTCGCCAGCTGGCAGCACTGCGTCTTTTCCTGAATAAATCTACTGTACAAGCCTTGTTTGGCAAGCAGCTCTTGGTGTTTTGCCTTGCTCAACAATGCGTCCTTTATCAAGAACAACAATTTGATCGGCATGCTTTCTACTGTTTTTTTAGTCGATGAGCAATCATAATAATGGTCTTATCCTTTTGTCAAAGAATGAATGGCTTGCATGAGCGCTTCTTCATTTTCAGGGTCGACATTAGCTGTTGCTTCGTCCAAAATGATGATTGGAGCGTCCTTGATAATGGCACGAGCAATGGAAATCCGCTGCCGTTCTCCACCAGAGAGACTGGCTCCGCCTTCACCAATCTTGGTCTGATACCCTCTGGCAAAAGACAGGATAAAGTCATGACAAGCAGCTTTTTTCTGCAGCAGCGACAACTTCTTCATGACTAGCGTCTGGATTTCCAAATTTAATGTTATTTTTCAATGGTATCTTCAAACAAATAGACCGTTTGAAAAACAAAACTAAAATTACGAATAAGGCTGTCATAACTGTATTCTTTCACATCATGACCGTCTAAGCTGATACTGCCACTCTCTATATCCCAGAAACGAGCAATGAGATTGCAAAGAGTTGTCTTTCCAGAGCCAGAAGGGTCCCCTACAAGAGCTGTCGTCGTCTTTTTCTGGAATATCCAATGATACATCATCAATAATTTTCTTACTCTCATAGAAAAAATTGACATGATTCAGCTTGATATTGCTGGTTTTTGGCTGCAAATCTTTTCCGCTAATATCCATTGGTTTAATCGACAAAACTTTGTTGACCATATCAACTGATAAATCAACAATGCGAAGAAGAGAAGAAAAACTGCCAACTCCATCCAGACTTTCGTAAATCATAAAAGCACTGATGAGCATCATGATACAAATCAAAAGGTTCATACTGCCTTTTAGGTAAAAGTAAATAGAGAACGCTCCCATAACCGTTCCAGTCAGCTTGGTAATCATCCCTTGCAGAGCGATATAAGGCGAGGTAACCCAAGTCAGCTTTGTATCTAAATGCCTTTTATTCTCAATAGCACGCGATAGTTTTTTAGCCGATGATTGAACAATATTATAGTTCTTTACTTCCGCAATCCCTTGACTGTATTCTAGCACAATTGCTACCAAATCTGTATCAGCCTTCTGTTTAGCTTCTGATACATTTCCAGCTTGCCAACGCATCAATCCATTTGGCAAGAGAAACAGTATCAATCCTACCAACAAATCAAACCAATTCTCCAATCGTAGATAAATACAAAAAGCCGTAATAGTTCCTGCTGTTAGAAATCCTTCCAACGTCATCATGACAACCCGAGTAGCAACATCCGCTAGACTTTCAAGCGTATTAGTTGTGACGCTGGTAATTTGTCCCAGACTATTTTGATTAAAATATCCCCATTGGCAGGTAGCGCATGTGTTCAGCAATTTCAATCCGCTTATGAGTACATGTATGATAGCCCGCTTCTGTCTGCAACATTGTAACTTTTCAAGCTAATCAAAATGTTAAGAATAACAGACAAGAGCATAATTCCAAGAGAGAGCCATACAGTCTGCATAGAAACATCATTGTTAATGATAGCCATAACAACCAACCCAATAGCTGGAATCCGAAAAGCAATAATGAAAGCTTTTAGAACCCCTAAACAAACAGAAGTATAGAATTTCTTACGATCTTCTTCTGTACAAAAATCAAAGAATTTTTTCAATGTACTAAGCATCTGCCAATCCTCCTTCTGTCATTTGATCGCTATCCTTTACTGCAAGATGAGCCTTGCCACATAGAAGCATAAAGCGGACAAGTCTTTAGCAAATCTATATGTCTTCCTTTTGCCTCAATACATCCGTCATTAACTACGACAATCTGATCTGCACTTGCAATCGTTGAAAGACGGTGAGCAATGACCAGAAGCGTACGACCTTCTATCAAACGAGCTAAACTAGACTGAATGAGAGCTTCATTTTCGGGGTCAGTATAAGCCGTTGCTTCATCCAAAATAATAACCGGTGCGTCTTTTCAGCATAGCTCGTGCAATCGCAATCCGTTGCCGTTCTCCACCAGATAAATGACCGCCGCCAGTACCAACGCGCGTTTCAAACCCATTTTCCAACTTTCACTAATGAAAATCATAACAGCCACATTTGCGAGCAATCTCTATCACGTCTTCGTCTGAAGCAGCAGAATTCCCATACGAATATTTTCCATAATCGTTTCATCAAAAAAGGTAATTATCCTGTGTGACATAGGCAATCTGACGACTGTAATAATCAAGAGGTAGGTTTCGAATATCCACGCCACCGAAAGGTAATACTACCAGAATTGACATCCCAGAAAGAAGCTAGAAGTTTAGCAATCGTAGATTTTCCTGAGCCAGAAGGGACCGACAAGAGCAGTCACTGTATCAGGCTCAATCGTTAAGCAAAATACTATGCAATACTTCTTCCTCATCTGAATAACCAAAACTAACATCTGTCATTTGAAGTTCTGTTCCCTTTGGAATGTCCGTTAATTCTGTCGGACGAGGCAAATCAGGTTTTTCCAAAATAGCAATCACTTCACCAAAGATTGTCGCAATTTTTCCGTAAATCATCCATATAGGAAGCCACTAAAAATAAACGGTGTCAAAAGACTAAGAGACAGAATGATTAGTAAAATAAAGTTGCTAGCTGTTAGGCTACCTTGAAGGTAAAAGAGAGTTCCAAAAGGGAGTAAGAAAAGCAAACCGGACGGTAAGAAAGCTGTAACAATGCCCATTTCAACTACGCACTTGCGCATCCATTCAATAAAGCAATCAGCTCCTTCTTTTAGCAGCTTTGACAAATTTATCGTAAGAAAAATTTCTCTTTTCCAAAAACCTTGATGACTTCAATCCCATTGATGTATTCTACTGCTGTATCATTGAGCTTCTTCGTTTTTCTCAACTGTATTTTTCAAAATCACCTTCGCTCTTGCGTAGCATATTCCCATAAGCTAAGATAACAATCGGGATTGTCAGTAGCGAAAGCAAAGTTAGGCGCCAATCAATCACCAACATGGCAATTAAGATAATAAAGGGACCAAATAGCCCAGATGTAAACTCAGGAATTAAGTGCTGCAAGGTTACTTTCTGTGGCATCCACTGCTCAACAATGATATTTTTTTGTAAGTTCCAGAAGATTGACTTTAAAAACCGTTCCCAGAGGCAATTTGACCAATTTCTCTGTCAGACGATAGCGCATTTCTGCTAAAAATCTTTAAAGGTTGCTGTGTGAGACAAGAGCGTAGAAATCCCGTGAAATCCCTCAATGTGCTATCCATGCCAGTCCTATCCAAATGGACTGAAGGACATAAAAATTCCAATCTCGATTGCCTTGTAAGAGCTGATTGATGATATTTCCTACAAAAAATAAGGCAAAAATCCACATAAAACAGATAAAAAAAGGCAAAAACAAGACTAACAATAAAAATAAAATTTGTGAAGAGAGACAAATTCCAGTATCCAAGATACAACTGACTTTTTCTTCATACAAATCCCTTCTTTTCTCCTAAAAAAACAAATAAAGAACCCTAGTCAAACAATGATATGTACCCAGAATCCTGGACACATGTTATGAACTATGGGAACACATGGATGCTATCCTGTACATTACAGGTGCATCCATTTTGTTTTTTTCCTGTATTCTTTCATTGTTGTAATAACTTATGTATTCATCTAGTGCTTTTTTGAAAAGCTCTCAAATGATTCATATTCTTTCTCGTAGCTGTAGTACATTTCATTCTTTAGACGTCCAAAGAATAGTTTCCATAATGCAATTATTCATGCAATTGCCACGTCTAGACATTGATTGATAATTCCCTGTTTTTTAGTTCCTGACGATAGTAGTTATGTTGATATTGCCATCCTTGATCTGAATGAAATATTAATCCTGTAAGTGATTTGAACTTTTTAAACGCCATCTCTAGCATTCTCTTGATTTGATTTAGGTTGGACTCATCGACAAATCATATGAAATAACTTCATTTGTGTACATATCAATTATCGGAGAAAGGCACACTTTTCCCCATGAAAAAGTAAACTGAGATACATCAGTTGTCCACTTCTGAAGTGGTGCTGTTGCTGTAAAGTCTCTATCTATTATGTTTTGGTGCTACTTTTACCTACTTCACCCCTTGAATGAGTGATACTTTTCTTTAGGTCTTTTGCCTTGCAATCCAAGTGAATGCATGATACGTTGTACTCTTTTATGATTGACAGAATTTCCACGTCTTAAGAGCTCTCTATACACTCTTCTCACACCATATCTACCTTTATGCTGGCTAAATATTTTCTTGATTTCTTCAGTGAGCTTAATATTTCTAAAGTCTACAGTATCAACTTTACTGATTTCGTAGTAGTAAGTTGATTTAGGCATATTTAAACCTTTTAGTAGGTGCTTTAATTGGCATCCTTCTTCTCTGAGCGCTTTGATGATTGCTTTTTTCGCCTTGAGTTGCGCAGCCCATCTTTCTTGCCTCAAGGCGATCCTTTTTTTTACTACTTCAATCTCCGCTTTCATTGCCGCAATTTCTTCTCTTAGTCTGATTAACTCTTCACGTTCTGATTCAGTTAAAGGCTTGGGCTTAATCGTTTTCTTTTTCATAACAGGGTTCTTACTCTTGCGACCTTTCTTTTTATTCACAAAGACCATTGTAAACTTAATTCTTTGTATTTATGAACCCAGGTATATAGCATTCCATTATTTATACCTGCAGAAACAGCAACTGACTTGTTGGATTGTCCTGCTAATACTTTAGCAACTAATTCATATTTCGCTTCAGGGGTCCACACTTTGTTATTACCTAAGTGCTTTAATGCATCTGGTCCATTTTGTTCTCTCGATACGAACCCAGTATCGAACCATTAGATGAAAGTTTGATGTTTTTATTCCTTCTGGTGTTTCAGGCCATATTCCTTTTCTATATAGCTCAATACACTCTAACTTATACTCATGACTGTAACGCATGAAAATACCCTCCTTACTGGGTGTCCAGTAAAGAGGGTACATACAATTCATGATATGCTGACAATGCTGTCATTTAATTTATACTTATATTATAAATTCTGACAATTCTAATGTCAAACAAAAATAAAAAGAGTGAGACAGAAATCAGTAGTTTCATGAAACCTGATTTCTATCCCACCTCCGCACAGCTCGAAAGGTTTGGGGAAACCTTTCGAGGTTGGAATAGAAGCTTGACGTCAAAAAGGGCTGTAAAACTTGATTTATCAACATATTTGAGTCCACTCAGCAGTGATTGATTAGCATGAACATGCATGGGAAACTCTACATTGACGAAAGTCAATAGAGCTTCTCCAAACTACTGCGTCTTATAATCTTTGACTATATAAACAAAGGAGCTGAGCACTTTTTGCCCTCAACTTCATTGTAGCTTGAAAAAGTAGACACTGCTATCAGTTTTTATATTTTTTTGTGCCATACATTCAATCATTTCTGTTATTTGCTCACGAATCTTTGTTGGCTCTAGCACTTCCACATTGTCTCCAAAAGAAAGAATATAGCAGTACAGACTATAGTCATTCGGAATTTCTATCTCTGCATACAAGTTTCCTTGCTCATCTTCTTTGACTGGACAATCCAGTTCATCATATACTCTGAAAGCAACTTTTTTATTAAATTTCAGCTTGACTCGTACGACCTCTTCTAATCGCGCTTCTTTTTTTCCAAGCTCACATTGTCAAAGTTATCTGCAAAATGTTGTGGTAAAAGCTTTAGCTGGCTTATGCGAGAAAGTTTAAAATAACGAAAATCATTTCGGACTAAGCAAAATGCATGAAGATACCATGATTGTCCTTTAAAAAGCAGGCGAACTGGTTTTTACTTTGACGCTGGGTGAATTCCTCTTTGTTGCTAACATAAGAAAAGGAAATCACTTGCTTACTGATGATTGCATTTTTCAAATTCTGAAATAGCTCTTCATATTTCTTGCTATTGGACCAGCTGGTAAAATCTACTTCTATCCAGTTTGGTTGGTTCAATTTAAATAAAGCTGATAGTTTGGTCAAAAGCTCGTTTTTCATGCAGAAGACCCGTAACCCCTAATCCTTGTAAAGCAACCAACAGTTGCTCTTTTTCCGATTGATTAAGCAAAGAACTATTTAGTACAAAAATCCTCCGTCAGTCGAATGCCTCCGTCTCTGCCTTGCATGGTGTAGATTGGAATACCTGCACTGCTAAGTCGGTCAACATCTCGATAAATCGTTCTAACAGATACTTCAAATTGTTCTGCCAGCTCCTTCGCTGTAACGTTATCTCTTTCTAAAAGAACATACACTATTCTAAATAATCTACTCTCTGTCATAGACCGTGCCTTTCCATGAAACACCTTATCTCAATTTTTCTAAAATCTTTTGAAAAGGTCTCTTGATTGCTCTGCCAGTACAATATATCAGGCACCTTTTTAACTTCTGTCCACATAAAATCAATGTGCTCATCAGAAATATGAATATCTTTTTGCTTTGTTTCCACAAGAAAAAGTGTTTTAAAAATGGTCAAGTCTTCATCAATAACAACTGTGTGATGACCGATTTTCAAAAGTTCTGTTAGCTCGATTTCCAGTCCAGTCTCTTCAAAAATCTCACGAATGCAGGCTGCTTCAGGACTTTCATCACTTTCAATACCACCAGTAATCGGTTGCCAGAAAGAACAGTTGTCCAGTTTTAACTTTTAAGAGCAAAATTTCCTTAGCAATCGAGTTATAAATCCAAGCTTCAATGGAATATTTTATCATCACAGTAGTCCTTTAGATTTCACTTTTTCTCAATTGGTGCAACACTTGCCAACAGTTTCTTTAATCCAACCTCTGGGAAATTGATTTTCAATTCTTGGCTACTACCACTACCTGACACTTCCAATACCGTTCCGTCTCCCCATTTTTTATGGTGAGCAATATCACCGATAGCCCAATCAATAGTCGGCTGATTAGCAGCTACATTCTTACCAAATGGCAACTGGCTTGAGGAAATGCTGCTCGGTGCAGCTTGCCGCTTGCGTTCTTGCAATGCTTGAGCGAGACTCATTCCTTGACCAAACTGAACAGCTTTGCCATTCACATGGGAAGCTTTAAAGGATGTATTAGCAGGTCGAGCCAAGCCTTGGTAATCTAGCAAGCTTGAGCTAATTTCATTGAGAAAACGAGTTGGACGATTGTAATTGGTTTTTCCGTATAGCAGGCGCGAGTTTGCATTGGTTAGGAACAAGACTCTTTCAGCACGAGTAATTCCAACATAGGCTAATCGGCGCTCTTCCTCTAGCTCGTCTTCATCTTCAGCCGCACGACTAAGTGGGAAGACATTTTCTTCCATACCGATAATGAAAACCACTGGAAACTCTAATCCCTTGGCAGCATGTAGCGTCATAAGTGTCACTTCTGAGCTTTCCTGATCACCGTCATCTGTATCTGCAATCAAAGCCAAATCATTGAGGAAACGGCTAAGTCTGTCTAAACCAGTCTCTTCAGTATCATTTTCTGGATCTTCGTCAAAATTCTTAGTAACAGAAAGAAATTCTTCGATATTTTCAATCCGAGCCTGACTTTCCAGCGTAGCTTGAGCTGCTAATTGCTCGGTGTAACCAGTCTTTTCAAGCACTAGCTCTACCAACTCTGTCACGGTCAATTCGTCCAATTGCTCGCGCAGATTCAAAATGAGATTGGCAAAGTCAAAAACTGCTTGAGCAGCTTTCCCCTTGACAGGTGAGAGCATAATCTGCGAAGAAGCTTCCAAAAGAGACATCTCTTGACCAGCTGCAAAATTACGAATTTTCTCCACTGTACCCGGTCCGACCCCCCGTTTAGGCTCATTCACAACACGCTCAAAACTGATGTTGTCGCTAGTGTTAGCGATGAGATTGAGATAGCTGATGACATCCCGAATTTCCTTACGACTATAAAACTTAGTCCCCCCCACCATGGTGTAAGGAATATTAACTTTTAGGAGAGCTTCCTCAATATTCCGAGATTGGGCGTTAGTTCGATAAAGAACAGCAAAATCCCGATAGACATAGTCAGATGTGCTAGATAGCTCATCAATGGTTTTAGCTACAAAGAGAGCTTCGTCTTGCTCATCGTTAGCCCGATAATAAACAATATCTTTCACCATCAGCATTTTGTGTCCAGAGATTCTTTGGACGGCGGTTGCGGTTGTTTTTGATAACATCATTAGCAGCTTGCAGAATGGTCTTGGTTGAGCGATAATTTTTCTTCCAGAAGAACAACTTTAGCTTCAGGATAATCCTTTTTCAAAATCCAAGATATTTTGCATATCAGCACCTCGCCAGCCATAAATAGACTGGTCGGCATCTCCTACCACACAAATATTTTTAAAGCGTGAAGCCAACAGTTTAACTAGTTGGTACTGAGCGTGGTTCGTATCTTGATACTCGTCCACATGGATGTATTGATAGCGCTGCTGGTAATAAGTCAACACATCTGGATTTTTTTATCAAAAAGGCGCAAGGTCAGCATGATTAAGTCATCAAAATCCATCGCCTCTGACTGGCGCAGTTCCTTTTGATACATTTCATAGCACTTTCGCCACAATCTCTGTATACATATCTCCTGCTAAAGTCTACATAGGCCACTTCATCAATCAAATCATTTTTTGCATTGGAAATCGTGCCTAAAATAGCTCGTTCATTCCACTTTTTAGGATCTAAATTGAGTGTTTTAAGTATTCGTTTCATCAAAGTTCGCTGCTCGCCAGGATCGACAATCGTAAAATTACGGTTATAGCCGATATGGTCAGCTTCCCTACGCAAAAATCCGCACGCACATTGAGTGAAAATGTCGCAATCAAGCAATCCTCTGTTGCTGGATTGAGAGTGTAAGCACGCTCCTTCATCTCACGAGCTGCTTTATTGGTAAAAGGTAATCGCCAAGATATTCCAAGGATTGACTAACTTTTCATCAATCAAATAAGCAATACGGTGAGTTAAAACACGGGTTTTCCCAGACCCAGCTCCTGCCATAATCAGCAAAAGGTCCTTCCGTTGTTTGAACTGCCTCCGCCTGACGATCATTCATACCAGTTAATAAAGGATTCATCTTTTTTTCCTCTTTCAAAGTCAGTGATTCTATTATAACAAAAAAATCACTCATAAGCTAAACTAGAAAAAGAAAAATCTTTGCTTTTATTTTTCTTACTATATAAAGTTTGAAAAATCACTTTAAAAAAAGCGTTATAATAAACATTCTGAAAGGAAAAACGCATGAATAATCCAGCAAAGAATCTTAAACTCGCAGAGCGTGGTGCTATTTTAGCCATTCTAGCCTATATCGTTTTATCCATTGCTAAAATCATTGCCGGTTCTGTCTTACAGTCCTCTAGTTTGACAGCCGACGGTTTTTAACAATGTTTCGGATATTGTTGCTAATATTGCCGTCTTGATTGGACTTCGTATGGCACGTAAGCCTGCTGATACAGATCACAAATTTGGTCACTGGAAAATGGAGGACTTAGCTAGCCTTATCACTTCTCTTATCATGTTTTTTTGTCGGATTTGATGTTTTAATTGATACCGTTCAAAAATCATCTCTAACCAAGAAACGACCATCGATCCCTTTAGGAGCCATCGTCGGGATTATTTCCGCTTTGGTCATGACAGGAGTGTATTTTTACAATAAAGCCTTAGCAAAAAAAGCGCAGTCTAAAAGCACTCGACGCAGCTGCCAAAGACAATTTATCTGATGCTATTACTTCGCTTGGTACAACCATTGCAATCATCGCAAGCGCCTTCAATTTCCCCGATTGTAGATAAACTGGTTGCTATCGTCATTACCTTTTTCATCCTTAAAACGGCTTATGAAATTTTCATGGAATCTTCTTTTAGTCTATCAGACGGCTTTGATGAAAATCTTTTAAAAGAATACAAAGAAGCCATTTTAGAAATTCCTAAAATTTTCCGTGTTAAATCTCAAAGAGGGCGGACTTACGGTAGCAACATCTATCTTGACCTCATTTTTAGAAATGAATCCCTGACTTGTCTGTCTATGAAAGCCACGAAATTGCCGATCAGGTTGAAAATATGCTCAAAGAGCGCTTTGGTGTCTTTGATATTGACATCCACATTGAGCCTGCTCCTATCCCCGAAGATGAAATATTGGACAATGTTTATCGAAAGCTCTTTATGAGAGAGCAATTGGTTGAGCAGGGAAGCCAATTAGAGGATTTACTAGCACCTGAATTTGTTTACATTTCTCAGGATGGCTGCCAAATGAACAAAGAGAATTTCAAATCGAAAAAGGAAAACAATCTCCTATCAAAAATTTTCCAATTAACTTCTATCAGCCAAAAACCAAACTAATTTGTTACGAAGAAGACGGATTATTCATACCAGCCTTTGGCGTCGTCACGAAACATGGCAAAATATTTTTCCACCAGGAAACACGAAAAAAACGAGAGCGAACAACAGTCGTAATTCCATAGAAATCGACTTTCTTATCTCGCTCCCCACAAGGCTAATAAGGAGTTTTTGCTATAGAAAAACAAGGCTGAGATGAAAAATATTCTCAGCCTATATTTTTGGAGAATTTATCAGTAAAACAAACTAATTTGTCCCCCGTTTCTCACAATCAATAAATCATCAAACCCCAAGCCCTCACTAAGATGATACTCCCTAGCGAAAAACTTTGGGTTTTGTCTTTACTTCTTCTGTGGGTGATTGGGGCAACAATCAGATGTTCTCTCATTGTTTTGACTTCATCTGCCGCAATATCCTCACCAAAACCACTTATCTGCTATTTTTTTGAAATTGACCTGTTTGATATAATTTTTTAAATGCTTGATTTATGTTTTCAACGAGCTGCTTATCCGTTTTTCTAGCACCTACTGCAAAAGGATTCGCTATCAAATCCAGCTGGGAAAAACATAATAATCCTGCAAAATTCCCTCTTCTTTTTTAAATAATAATTAGCATAAACTCGGTCAATCAACAATCCCATCAATCCGACTATTTTTGCAAATCAATCAACGCCTCTGTAAAAACTTTGATATTGAGCAGCTTTTGTGATTTTTTTAACTAGATTCTTCAAAAAGCTCTGGATGAGCTTCAAACTCATCGTAACCCGAAGAACCCGTCTGAGCACCAAGAATTTTTATCCTTCATGTCAGCTGTTTTTTTGCAATGTTCGACGATTTTTTAGTAACCAGTACTTGTTCATTTTTTTCATATAAGGAATGGTGAACTGTACTTTTCTTCCGTCGCTCATCGGTTGCAGAATAACCCATTCCAGATGAGATCAATCGTTCCATTTGTGAGCTCTGTTTCTTTCATATCCCAATCAATCGGCTGCCAATTCACTTTTTATCCCATATTCTTTAAATACAGCATTTGCCAAATCAATATCAAAACCAACATATTGACCATTTTTTTGTTCAAATCCCATAGGAACAAATGTATTGTCAAAACCAATAGTAATGCTCTTTTTTGTTGGTATTTTTGACCAATTATCTACTTTTAGGATTGCTAACATTACTACAAGCTGTAAGGAGCAAAAAGAAATCAAACCACAGATCGCAAGGACGTAACGTTTTTATCTTCATATTCTCCTCCTATTTAGGCTGCACTTTCGAGAATCGTATCTGCAATATTTTTCTGCAAACTGCAAAATCATGGGTCACTACAATTTGCGTCATTCCTAGCTCACGATTCTGAAGAATCAACTTTTTCAACTTCAAGACGCAATTCTGGATCCAATGCGGAAGTTGGCTCATCATAACCGATAATTTCTGGGTCAATCATCATCGCACGAGCTAATGCTACACGTTGTTTTTGACCACCTGATAAAGAATAAGGATAAGCGTTTACATGTTCTGCTAGCCCCAATCGGGTCAATAAGCTAATTGCTTTTCTTTTCTGCGTACTCTTTGTAAAATTTTTTTGTTTTAATGGGTGATAAAGGTTAGATTTTCAAGAACCGTTAAATGTGGAAACAGCTGAAAATCTTGAAACACAAATCCCAATAAATTACGTTTTTTTCAAGTTCATCCAAGGGAAGCTCTTCGCCATTGTAAATAATGTCACCTGAATCAATTGTTTCCAAGCCAGCTAACATCCGCAATAATGTCGTTTTCCCGCCGCCAGACGGTCCTACAATGGCAAGGATTTGCTTTTTCTGGCACCTTTAAATTCAAGTCGGAAATAATTTGCTTTTTCGCCAAAACCGTTTGCTAATATTCTTTAATTCTAACATAAGCGCCTCCTACTTATAGTAACTATATCTCTTTTCAACTTGCTTCGATATAATCGTCACAAGACCAATCAAGATAAGGTAAATAGCCCCCGCTATAAACATCGGTGCTAAACTCGCATCACGATTGGCTGCAGTCCGACTAGCCAAGATTAAGTCGGAAACACCAAGCGCATAAACAAGAGACGTGTCTTTTACCAACGTCATCACTTCATTAAAGACACTCGGAAGCACCACTTTGACAACTTGCGGTAAAATAATAAACCGTATCGTTTGAAATGGTGTAAACTTCAAAACCTTAGCCGCCTCATATTGTCCTGCTGGAATAGATAAAATCCCACCACGGAAAATTTCGGCGAAATAAGCAGCATAATTTAGCGTGAATGCTATGATAGCCGCTGGAAGCCGATCCAAACGCACACCAATACTTGGCAAAACATAATAAATAAAAATCAGTTGTAGCAAGAGAGGTGTACCGCGCATAATCCAAATATAAATATTTATAAGCCAATGAAGCAGCTTAAAGTGGATTTGCATTAAAAAGGAAATCACAATTCCAAGTGGTATGGATAAAACTAAGACTAAAACAAATACTTGCAAAAGTCACCAATGCGCCATTTAATAAGCTTGGCAAAACTTCAAAAAAATATAGTTCATACGTACACCTCCTAAATAAATATTTATCATTATATCAAAAATTTTTTTATATTTTCAACATCTTTTTGCAAATATATCCATGAATTTTTTACTAAATATCGCAAAAAACTTCATTTTCTAAAGAATAAAAAAACAAAATAGTTGAACTACTTTTGTTTTTAATAAATCCAAATTGATTAAAGCGGGAGTACTCTAAATGAGATAACTCCTTTAATTTGTTTCTCTGTAATCAAGCCAAACTTCCGACTATCTTCCATATCTTGCCGATTATCATTCAGAATCAGATACGACTGCGCTGGAATTTTATTTGCATTCGATTTAGTTAATGTCTGAATGGTGAAAATCATGAGTGAAATAACCCTGTACTAGTAGCTTTTTGCTAAGTATTCTTCCTTAGCCTTCGTTAAATAATCTTCTGACTTGATTTTTATTATTTAAGTAAAGAACATCATCCATATAAACAACGGAGTCATTTCCTAGACCAATGACACGTCCGACATGCTCTTTTCCCTTCACCTCGTACAAGACAAAATCATCTCTTTTTGATTTCTTCATTTTTATTGGCAATAACAACATCTTTATCTTGCAAAAAAATGATTCGCATCTTTTGCAGTAATCCTGTATGGTGTAAAAATAAAAATTCGCAAACAAAGCAATGATTATCACAACAATAGATAAAAAAATAACATTCCTAATTAAATCTCTTTTAACCATAGTCTCTCCTCTTCTTCTACTCATTATATCATGTTTTCAGAAAAATAAACAAAAGGTAGGAAAGTCAACTCTTATCTCTGCTCCCTATTTACAATTAAAAAGCCTATCAATCAGATAATCGTTGGATTGATAGGCTAGTTTTTCTGAATGAGATAGATTACCGTACTGTACGGATACGCATTGTGTTTGTTCCACCAGTTCCGACCGGAACACCAGCTACAATCACAATATTGTCGCCAGATTCCACAAGACCACTTTCAAGAGCAACTTTTTCAGCAACTTCAAACATATCATCAGTAGATGCAGGTTTTTCAGTTACTACTGGAATAACACCCCAGTTCAACATCAATGAACGTTGTGTCAATTCATCAAATGTAATTGCCAAGATGTCAGCATCTGGACGATATTTAGAAATCAAACGAGCTGTATTTCCTGATTCAGTCATTGTTACGACCAATTTGATGTCCATTGAGTTTGTAGCATCTTTAACAGCTGATGCCACAACTTCTGTTTTAGAACTACGTGCGTAGTCAACTGATGACAAGCGTCCATACTCGTTCAATAGAGTTTGAGCGTTTTTTTATCAATTGTAGCCATTGTTGTTACAGATTCAAGTGGGTATTTACCATTTGCAGATTCACCTGAAAGCATTGTCGCATCTGTTCCATCAATAACAGCGTTAAATACGTCTGATACTTCTGAACGAGTCGCACGTGGTTTTTTTCAGTCATTGTTTCAAGCATGTTTGTTGCTGTGATCGCAATTTTACCAGCAGCATTGACTTTTGTGATAATCATTTTTTGGTAAACTGGAACCATTTCAAATGGTACTTCGATACCCATGTCACCACGAGCAATCATGATACCGTCCGCTACTTCAAGGATTTCATCCAAGTTTTCGATACCTTGTTGGTTTTCGATTTTAGCGAACAATTTCACATGTCCATTACCAGTTTCTTCACAGATTGCGCGAACTTCGTTGACGTCTTTTGCAGTACGTACAGAATGAAATAGCGATAAAGTTGATTCCCTGTTCAAGACCAAAACGAATATCGTCATTGTCGCGTTCAGCAAGTGCTGGGAAAGGAATTTTTGTATTTGGAATATTAACACCTTTTTGTTTAGCGATAATACCGTCGTTTTCAACTTCTACTTCAAATTCACGTGTAGCAGGATCTTTTGCAATAACGCGAAGACCAAGTTTACCGTCATCAACAAGAACTTGTTTTCCAACTTCAACATCGTCATAGATATCAAGTGCACCAGCAACATTCAATGCGATAACTTCACGAGTTGATTTGATACCTTGTTTAGTTGCAACACGGATTTTTTCACCTGTTTTGTAAGAATATTCTTTAGCATCGCCTTCAAATAATTCTGTACGGATTTCAGGACCTTTAGTGTCAAGAAGGTAACCAACTTTTTGACCAGCAATTTCTTCAGCACGATGAACAGTAGCCATACGGTCACCTTGCTCTGCGTGGTCACCCATGTGAGAAGTTGAAACGGAAAGTGTTAGCTCCAGCTTCGATCAATTTAGCGATATTTTTGCGCTGATGCTTCAACGTCAAGTTTTTTCTCCCCAATATCCGTCTTCACCGAATCTTTTTACCACCACGGATTTCTACCGCAGGACCTAAAGTTGCAACGATTTTTACACGTTTATTCATGATATATGAAAACTCCTTTTTATTTAATGGTCTTTATGACCAGAATAACAAATTAAAATTACATTGAAATGCTACGGTTTAATTTAGCGAGATCAAGATCAGCTTTATGTGGATTATTAACAATAATCTTACCGTCTTCTGTTAAACTAAACAAAGCACCTTCTTCTGCTGTACCGAGGATTGGATTTTCAACCATTTGTTCGTTGCGAATACCAACTGCAACACCACCAATGCCTTTTTTAAGAAGGCTAACAGCATGCGCCCCCATACGTGAAGCAAGAACACGGTCACGAGCAGTTGGTGAACCACCACGTTGAATATGTCCAAGTTCGGTCACACGAAGATCGCTCACATCACCAGCTTCTTTCAACTTCTTACCAAATTCATCGGCCGACATAACACCTTCTGCCAGAACGATAATGTTATGTTTCTTTACCTTCTTCATAGCCACGTTTAATGCTAGCGACGATATCCTCAATCTTAAAGTCTTCTTCGGGAACGATGATTTCATCGGCTCCTGTAGCAATACCAGCCCAGAGAGCGATGTCTCCAGCATTGCGTCCCATGACTTCAACAACAAAAGTACGACGGTGACTAGATGATGTGTCACGAATCTTATCAATGGCGTCCATTGCAGTTGTTACAGCAGTATCAAAGCCAATCGTGAAGTCTGTACCAACAATATCATTGTCAATCGTACCAGGAAGTCCAACAGCTGGGAAACCATGTTCTGTCAAACGCATAGCACCATGGTAAGAACCGTCACCACCGATAACTACGACTCCTTCGATGCCATGTTTTTTAAGTTGCTCAATCCCTTTTAATTGTCCTTCTAATTGGGCAAATTCTGGATAACGAGCTGAGTGAAGGAAAGTACCACCACGTGAAATAATATCTCCAACTGATGCGGCATCAAGCGGATAAATTTCACCAGCAACCATGCCGGCATAACCGTCATAGATACCGTAAACTTCCATTCCTTCTGAAATTGCTTTTACGAACAACTGCACGGATAGCAGCATTCATACCAGGGGCATCTCCACCACTAGTCAAAACAGCAATACGTTTCATTCGTTTGTGCTCCTTTTTCTTTTTACATTCACCCTTTGATTATACCACAATCAAAAATCAAAAATTCTTCTTTTTTTCCTAATTTTTTTATTGATAAATCGTTTTTCATGGTTATTTTTTTCAATTCTTCTTGTAATTTATCTGATTTTTTTGAACACGATATTGAGGAATTGCTACTGTCTTTTCTTTCATTTTTCATAACGGATAACGACTGGAATATCTCCTCGAAATTGTCGTAAAAATAGCGGATATTTGCTGCATCACTTTTCATGATCTTCTACTTGTATCCAAAAACGTTCGGTGACAGCTTTCTGCAAATCATTTAAAATTAACTGCAAACGCTCCTCGCGTTTTTTTGAACGCGACCAGTCAGATAATAGAAAGCCTTTTTCATGCAAACCTTTGCTGAACTGTTTGAAAAGCGTCTGGAAAGAGTGTTACCTCATTTTTCTTTTAGCATCACTTACTTGCAAGAAGGCCATATTTTCCCCCTGTTTTGGTACGGATGACACGAATGGACAAAATCTCTCCTAAAATCGTTGCATGATTGTTTTCAACTAGCTCTTGAATAGGGGTAAAGGATTGAGTAGCAGTTTTTGCAAGCTTTACCAAAGGATGCTCGCTCAAACCGACACCGATGATTTCTTTTTCTAACTCGAAATTTCTCTGCTTCTGTATAATCCTCTGCTTCTGTCCAGCTGTAATTTGTATCTGCAAAAAGACTGCCCAGCTCATCCGCAAAGACAAATAAGTTCGGAAGATTTTGTAGAATTTTTGGCGATTCTTTTTCAAATACATCAAACAAACCGACTTGTACCAAAGGGGTTATCAACTGAATCTTATGATATTGCTGTTGGCAACTTCATAATAAAATCTTCCACATTTGTAAAAATGGGCGGTTTTCAATAATCCAATAAGCAAAATCTCGTGGCAAACCTTTTGATATTTTTTTCAGTCCTAAATAAATCTGCTTATCTTGAAACTTATCTCTATAAGGAATGTTATTGATATTTTAAAGAAGCAACTTGAAGTCGAATTCTAGCGCATCTGTGATGTAATCACTGCTTGAATAATTCAGCATAATATCAAAGAAAATATCAGGATAATGCGCCTTTAAAATAAGCCAACTGAAAAGCAAGCGCAGAATAGGCATAAGCATGACTACGGTTGAAAGCCATAACCTGCAAACTTTTTCCATAACTGCAAATACTTCTTTTGCTTTTAACTTTCAGAATGCCCAAGTTCGAGAGCTCCTGTGACAAAAATCTGCTTCCATTTTATGCATTTCGGCAACATTTTTTTCTTACCCCATAGCACGACGTAAAAATGTCAGCCTTTTCCCCGAGTGAAAAATCCTCCAAATCGTTGTGCCACTTGCATTACTTGCTCTTGGTAAAGCATAATACCGTAAGTTGGGCCAAGATATCTTCCAAACTTGGATCCAGCATTTCTACTTTTTCTTGTCCATGCTTTCTTCTGACAAAATTGTCTATATAATCACTAGCTCCTGGACGATTGAGTGAGGTTGTTGCAACCACTTCTTCAAATTGAGCAGGCTGCACCCGTTTTCAAAAAGGTTAATGGCACCTGCTTGCTCAAATTGAAAAAAATCCCTTTGGTTCTACCAGCAGCAAAGAGCTGTAAGGTTGCTGTGTCTTCTAAGTTAATCTTTGAAATATCAATAGCGACACCGTATTTCTCCAAAGCTGCTTCTTTCATTCGTTGAACAAAAGTCAGATTGCGCAAGCCAAGGAAATCCATCTTGAGCAGACCGTTACTCTCAACACCATGCGCATCGTATTGCGTGATATACATATCTTCCCCATATTTAAGTGGAATGTGATCTGTCAAATCATTGTCACTCATCACGACACCTGCTGCATGGATAGAGGTTTGACGAGGGTTTCCCTTCAATTTTTCGCAATTTCAAAAGCTTTTTGATATTCCAGCTTACTGTTAATAATCTGACGAAAAGACATATTTTTTTCATAAGCTGAAGTCAATGTGTCACGAAAACTGATTTTACGAGTAATGTTAGTCAATTCATATTCTGGCACCCCGTAGCGTTTAAAAACATCACGAATCGCTTGCTTAGCTCCAAAAGGTCGAATAGGTCACGATTTGAGCAGCATGCATGGTTCCATAACGATCGCGAACATAGCGGATAAATTCTGGACGATAGACATCAGGGAATGTCAATATCAATATCGGGCATAGTATAACGTTCTACATTTAAAAAACGCTCAAAAAGAAGATTTTTCTCAACAGGATCAATCCCTGTAATCTCTAGCGCATAGGCAACCAGACTTCCAACTGCAGACCCACGCCCCATACCCATATAATAGCCCTGACTACGACCAAAACGCAATAAATCCCAGACAATCAAAAAGTAGTCGTCAAAACCCATTTGGTGGATGACAGACAGCTCTTGCTGCAATCGCTCTTTATAAACCAGACTATTTAGCCTTTTTTTCTCTAGCCCTGCTTCTGCTCGTTCTTGTAATTCTTCTGCTGCTGGTCGTTCTGGATTAAAACGCGGTAATTTCAACTCTGTATTGATTTCGTAATGAATGCCTGCAACTAGCTGCTTTAAATTATCCAGACTTTCTGGATAATTTTCTTGAAAGGATTGTGTGAATTGCTCAGGTGATAAGAGATACTCGTGATTTGGCAAATTTCCAACTTCCCGCAAGCTACTATTTTCACGAATGGCACATAGCATTTGCAAGGTTTCTAAATCGCCTGCATCAAAATAGCGAACTGTCTGCAAAGGTAAGGTTGCATGAGAAAATGCCTTCTTAGGAGTGTCAGGAAATACGCCAATATAAAACTCTCGTCCCAAGTCTAAGGCTTCAATGTCCTCAAACACAGGCACAATAATCGCTATCCCTTCCAATAAGTGCTGAAATTCTTCCCACTTGCTTTTTCCTATCATCTTTAAAGTAGAAAGTTTCATTAAATTGCGATAACCTTGACTGTCAAGAGCTAGAAAGCGAAGATTAAGAGGAAGTCCAGTATAATCCAAGGTCATTTCCACGCCTAAAAGCGGCTGAATCCCTTGCTCGGTCGCCGTTTCCATGAAATGATAAGCCCCATAGAGATTGTCAATATCCATTATCCCTAGAGTTTGATAACCTAAATTTTTTTAGCTGTTTCTACATATTTTTATAGAAATCAAACTATCCATAAATGTATAAACAGTTTTGGTATCTAATTGAGCAACCACGGCATCCTCCTTTGATCCTTCTTTTTTCTATTATACTAAATTTCTGGCTTTGCTTGCTATAATAGAAGTTTTTCTAAAGGCTTGCTTTTTTTAAAAAAATATTGTATTATTTAATTGGTACAAAAGATACAGAAGGAAGGAGAAATCATGAGTTGGACTTTTGATAATAATCTTCCCATTTATTTACAAATCATGGACAGGATAAAACTACAAATCATCTCCAATCAACTGCATGCTGGCGAAAAGCTACCTGCTGTTAGAGAATTGGCTGCTGAAGCGGGGTCAATCCCAAATACAATCCAGCGTGCTTTATCTGACTTGGAAAAAGAAGGATTTTGTCTATTCTCAACGAACATCAGGACGTTTCGTCACAGATAATCGCGACTTGATTTTACAAGCAAGACAAAAACTTTCTGAGGAGAGTAAGAAAAATTTGTAGAAATATATGACTCGCTTTTCGGTTATCACAAAGAAGAATTACCAACTATCATTGCAGATTATATAAAAGGAGTTTAGGAAATGGTATTACTTGCATTTGAAAAACGTCTCAAAATCATATGGCAGCACACCTGCTTTTAGAGCACATCAATTTTTGAAATTGAAGCTGGAAAAATTATAGGCTTGCTTGGTCCAAATGGCTCTGGAAAAACAACCATGATAAAACTAATCAACGGTTTACTTCAACCCAAATGACGGAAAAATCCTCATCGACGGGACTTCAACCGTCTTCAGAAACTAAGAAAATCGTATCTTATTTACCAGATACGACTTACCTAAACGAAAAATATGAAAGTCAAAAGATGCTTTGCAGTATTTTCAATCTTTCTATGCAGACTTTGAGATAGAGCGTGCACAGGCACTCTTGCAAGATCTTCATATTGACGAAAATTTGACATTCAAAAAATTGTCTAAAGGAAACAAGGAAAAAGTTCAGTTGATTTTAGTCATGAGCCGCCAAGCCAAACTGTATGTTCTGGATGAACCTATTGGAGGGGTTGACCCAGCAGCGCGGGACTACATTCTAAAGACGATTATCAACAATTACTCACCTAGCGCTTCTGTTCTCATTTCAACACATTTGATTTCAGATATTGAACCAATCCTAGATGAAATCATCTTTATTGATAATGGCAAGATTGTTCGACAAGGGAATGTAGATGATATTCGCTATGAGTCTGGTGAATCTATTGACCAGCTCTTCCGCCAAGAATTTAAGTCTTAGAACAAAGGAGATTGACTATGTTTTGGAATTTATTAAAATACGAATTTAAAAATGTGAACAAGTGGTATTTAGGTTTATACGGAATCGTGCTATTTTCTATCCGTTAGTATCGGGACTTTGGCTTGGACAGTTGGCAAATGGAAGGAATCTTTCTCGATCAACTGCAGTCCTCAACGAGCGAAGCAAGCAATGATGAATACTATATTTGGCTTTACAATGCTAATTTTCTCAAGCCTCCTTGTAGCACTTGCCATTTCAACACTCTTTCTGATTATTCGTCGCTTTAAAAATAGTGTTTATGAAAGAGAAGGATATCTAACGCTCACTTTACCAGTTAATGAACATCAAATTATCCTCTCAAATTACTCGGTGCTGTTATATGGACGATTCTTAGCACACTTGCATTGTTTCTTAGTTTTGGAATCATTGTTCTTATCGTAGGGGTAGCTTCTCATACACAATTTGAAATGGGAACAGTTCTACAATTATTCGGCAAGCACTTTTGGGAAATTGCTAGTGAACTATTGAAATCATTTGGATACTATCTTGTAGCCCTTATTCCAAATATCCTATTGATTTATCTTTCTATCTCTATTGGTCAACTTTCCCAAGACCACCGCATCGCTATAGCTTTTCTAGCTTATTTTGGAATTCAATTTGCTCTGATTATCGCTGCTAATCTATATGTTTCAGCCTTCCCGTCGCTTTCAACTTCTTTAGGTAGTGTGAGCTGAGTCATAGCCTATCTTCTTTTAGGGCTTATCTACTATTCCGGAACGTATTATATCCTCAAAAATAAAGTGAATTTGCAGTAGGTAACACAAGCTGTAGCAATACTTAGATAAACAACAAAGTCATGAGATTTATCTTACTCATGACTTTTTTATTATGTAACTTTCAGTCCGTCTCGCGGTCTTCGGTGCGAGACAAATAAATAGTTCATCTAAAATTTAGTTTGAAAATTCATCTTTTTCTATCAGATAATCATAAATTTCCTGCACCGTTCCTAGAGCCATAAGCTCCTGCTCCTTGACTGTTTTCTTCAGTTCTTGATAAATATGGCTGTTTTCAATAGCCTTTTTTTCTGCTTTTTTTGTTTACTTGCATCATTCCATCTTGAATTGTCACAAAGTCCAGCTCTTCAAATATCTGAATCATCTTTGATGAGTAGAATTGGGTCAATCTTGAGATAAGCAGCTAGTTCTTTTGAGCTTATAACGAATGTCAAACTCTGGAAATTGATAAATTGTTTTTATAGAGTTTTGGCAAACTGGTCTCTCGTTCCGAAACCTGTCAGATAATAGGGCTGAGCAATCTCATTTTTTAAAGTAAATTGCTTCAAAATGTCCTTGCTGAATGATTGCTTTGAGCTGATTTAGGCGTTCAGGCAAGTCATACACTACAACTGCTCTGCTCTTTTTCAAAATTAGGAATTTCTTCTGAAAAAAACGCAGGACGGGCACATTTTTCAGGTAAAGGAGCATTTTTACCTCGGATATTAAAGAGCTGAACTCCATTGACCCGAGCATCCACCAGCATAAGCTGGAGACTGGTCTGACCATTCCATTTATTAACCGACAGCGTAACCGCCAGCTCTAAGTTTTTAGTTTGGGAAAATTCTGTCGCAAGATCACCCAGACCAAAAGCTACGACCTCAAAAACTGCGTCAGCCTGAGAAATTTTCAGCTTAAGGTGAGTATTTCCCTGCTCCCCATGGTGCGGGCATTTTCAACCTTAAAATCTTTCAAATAAAAAACAGGCTTTTTATTTTCCATGCCAAAAGGAGCTAACTTTTCAAAGTTTTTGAGGGTCTCTAGTGTCAAATCTGGCAAGGATAATTCCTCATCCAAAAAGAGCTCATTCTTAGTAGACAAATCCAGCTTGTTGTCCTCAATATATGCTACCAAAACCTGACTGAGTGCTTCTAACTTGCTGACCTCTAGAGTCATCCCAGCTGCCCCTGCATGCCCACCAAAAAGCCACAAATAAATCTCGATGAGGGTCTAACGCTTCAAAAATATCAACTGCTTCAATGCTGCGGGCGCTGCCTTTTTGCTAATCCATTCTCAATATTCAAGACAATAACTGGCTGGTGCAATTCTTCCAAAAAGCCGCCCTGCCACAATTCCCAAAGACACCTGGATTCCAACCTTCACCAGCTAGAACCTGAACAGGATTATCGGGATTAACTCATGGTCTTGGCTTCATCATAGATCTTCTGAACAATTTCTTTGCGTTCTTCATTTTTCTGGTTAATCATCAGGGCAATATCACGCGCTTCTTCCTCATCAAAGCCGGTCAGAAGTTCAATAGCAGGATTTGGATCATCAAGTCGACCTAGAGCATTGAGTCTGGGAGCTATCTGAAAACCAACTGTTTCTTCATCCACTTCATTTTCCTGAATACCTGCAATCTTAAAAAGCTCCTGCAAGCCGATTCGTTGAGTGTTTTTGAGGACACTTAGCCCATATTTGACCAGAATGCGATTTTCATCTGTTAGGCTGACCATATCTGCAATAGTTCCAATAGCGACTAGATCTAGCAACTCTACTTGTACTTCCTCTAAAAGAGCAGTCGCTAACTTAAAAGCTACACCGCAACCAGCTAAATGCTTAAAAGGATAATCAGCTTCCGGATGTTCTGGGTGAATAATTGCATAAGCATCAGGAAGTACCTCTGGCATAGAATGGTGATCCGTCACAATGACATCCACTCCCATAGACTGAGCTAGTTCGATTGCTTCATGTCCTGCAACTCCATTATCCACTGTAACGATGAGTGAAATTCCCTGATTTTCAATAAAATACTTGTAAACACTCGCGTTAGGACCATAACCGTCTGTAAATCGATTGGGCAAATAGACTTGACACTCTGCTCCAAGTTGTTCTAGTGCTTCTTTAACAATAGAAGCCGAAGTCATGCCATCCGCATCATAATCTCCATAAATCAAGATCTGCTCATAATTTTCAATCGCTTGACGAATGCGCGTCACTGCCTTATCCATATCATGCAGTTCATAAGGATCATGCAGCTGGTCCAAACTAGGCTCTAGAAAATCTCGCAGTGCTTCTTCTGTCTGGATTCCTCTCTGGTAGACCAGATTAGCTACCGAAGCCTCCAAGCCAAGTTTTTTTAGCTTTTTTTAATAAAAGCTCTCATCTGAAAAAAATTTGTGGCAATCTGCCAATCATATTTTTGATGTAATCATGCTTTTATCTTTCTGTTGCAATATAAAGTCTATTATAACACGAAAAGACTAGCTTTCACTAGCCCAAACCTCCAATTTTATACACAAGCATTTATCTAATAGCTTTTACCTCTATAAATCAAACCCGTGCAATTCAAATCTGACAGTTCCCGAAATCCTAAAAGAGCGATAAAAGGCTAAATTTTTGTCTGACTGCTCTGTTATTAGCTGAATCTGATAAACATCTGCAAATGTCTCCAGCGTTTGCCGAACCAATTCTCGACCGATACCTCGGCGCTGATAAGGCGGAAAAACTAACAAGTCCTGAATGAAAACACTAGAAAATCCGTCTCCGACTGCTCGAAGGAGACCAACTAACTGTTCCCCATCATAGGCTGATACAGTAAACAGTGAATGCTGAAATGCTTGCTCTAACATATCTGCTCGTTCTGTATAGTTAGTCCAGCTAACAGATTGGTAAAGCGGAAGCAAGTCTTCAATAGCAATTTGTCTATTTTGCAAAAGTAACGAATCATTCTTGTCTCCTTTTTGCAGCCAAATATGTTGAAAAAGCAGCAATGTCACGATAAGGAGACTGTTGGCAAACTACAAGCTCTATCTTCAACATCTTTTCCCGCCAAGCGACTGCTGTTTTAACTGCATTGTCTTGCAAGCCATAAAAAATTCGAATTCCTTGATAATTCTGAACAGTCAATTCAGATGTCACCTTTTTGTAATAAGTCTGCTAAATCATAATAGGTTGCTTGTCCCCATTGTATGTGATTGATAAGACTGCCCTGATAATAAATCTAATGCTAAATTCGTATCATTTGCAAACACTACTGTCTGCATAATTCGCCCCACTTCATTGTGCTTAACGAGCGAAATTTGTCCGCCTTTTTTCAACAATCTGCTAAATTCAGCTAGATAAAGAGCTGGTTCATCCACATACTCCAGAACATTGTGGCAAATGATAAGGTCAAAACGAGCACTTGGAATTTCCTTCAACATTTCTAGACTGCCTTGTAGTTGCTGATAATGGAAATTCTGCTGACGTTCTGCAATCATCTCGTCATTTGGTTCTATAGCTATTACCTGATTGTTTTGTGCCAAAAAATCCGCCACCAAACCAAAACCACTCCCAAAATCTAGTACCTTTTTATTTTTTATATGTGCTAACTGAGCAAATAGAATCTCATAATAAAGCTTCCCCATGCTTGGTTTTAAAAATTCCTTTGTAAGCTGCCACGTCCATAAAACGTCTCCTACTTATAATTGAAACATTTTTACTAGCTAGTCTGTCACCAAGGTTGGGAAAAAGCGTATAGAGCTTGTGAGCCGCCTTCAGTGTGAAAGGCATGATCAACTCTCGCTTCTTTTTCCCAAAATTGTTCACAATCTGCTTAGCAACGGTATCTGCTTCTAAAATGTATTTATCAACCGCCTTGACATAACTGCCGTCAGGGTCAGCTTTGTCGAAGAAAAGCCGTCTTAATTGGCCCCGGATTAACGGTGGTCACATAGACATTGTACGGCATGAGCTCTAAGCGCAAAGCATTAGAAAAGCCAATTCCAGCAAACTTGGTAGCTGAGTAAAGACTGGATTTGGCACTGGCAATCAGCCCAGCTGTACTAACAAGATTGACAATATGCCCATGACCCGCTTGCTTCATCCGCTCTCCGAAAAGACGAGACAGATTCATAAGAGCAAACGTATTGACCTCAAACATGGCATGAATATCCTCGTTGCTAATCTTGTCAAATTCCTCAAAAATCCCGTAACCAGCATTGTTGACTAGAACATCCACCTGAGCATACTTCTGGTAAATTTCTTCAGTAAAAGCTTCTAAAGCTTTGTAATCCGTAATATCCAACTCAACGAATTCGCAATGCGTATGATTTGAATAAAGTTTTATTAATTTTTTTCTTGACTACGTCCCACTAAAAATCAGCTGGTCATTTGGCAACAACTTCACCATTTCCTGAGCGACACCGCCACTAGCCCCTGTAATAACAATTGTTCGCATGTGTCCTCCTTATTTTTCTTCTAAAAAATCCGTTTGGTTTTCAACCTCAAAAACAAGCGTTTTTGTATTCAATAGACTAATGCTGCAATGTTTGACGTGGAATAGATTGCTTTTATTCGTCCATTCTATCTGGTTCACTAAATGATAGATAATGTTAATCACTCCACCATGTGTGACCACAATTTGTGTCTCATCTGAGTTATGATTTTCCTTCAAAAAAAGTTCAAACCAAGTTTTTATCCGTTGATAAAATTCTCTCGGACTTTCTCCATTTGGATAATGTTCGTCCATTGCAAGACTTCTAAAATAAAGACGAGGAAATTTTTGATCAGCCTCGCTATTTAACATTCCTGCCAAATCGCCATTATTCGTTTCGCGTAAGTCTCTTCTTTCTCCAATGGCAGTTGAAGTGTCTCTGCTAAAAATTGTTGCAGTTGTCTCAGCTCTTTTTAAATCACTCGTAATAATTTTCGTAAAGTGATAGTCTTCTTTGTGTTGTGCTAAATAATCCGCCAAAGCTTCGGCTTCTCTTTTCCCCTCAGGAAGCAAATCAAGCTGACTCCAGCCACCTCTGTGTTGATCAGAATCTTTCCCATGTCTGACAAATAATAGATTCATGATTTCCTTTCCTCTAAATTTTAAGATATCTCGCTAAAATTTTCATAGTTCTACTTCTTCTAAATCCTTGACCAAGTGAACATTTCTTTAAAAATGGAACTGGCATCTCTGCGCATTTGACCTATATCTTTTGATAGAAAGCGTGCGCTAATATGATTGAGAAGGAGGCGCTTGACACCAGCTTCTTTAGCAACTTCTGCTGCTTGTAGATTGGTAGAGTGACCGTGATTGCTGAGCGATTTTTCTCATCTCCTTTACCATAAGTGGATTCGTGCACCAAAACATCTGCATTGACAGCAAGTCGCACGCTGGCATGCGTTTTACGCGTATCACCTAGAATAGTGATGATCTTGCCCAGGTCGCGGAGCTGAAATGTAATCTGCTGCTATAATCTTTCGTCCCGTCTTCTAGCACTACATCTTCCATTTTTTTACCTTACCAAAGAGAGGGCCCAAAAGGAACACCTGCAGACTTTTCACTTCTCAGCATCCAATGTACCTTCTAAATCTTTCTGCATAATGCGGTAACCCACAAAAAAATACTGTGGTCTAGTTTCTCTGCATAAACTGTAAATTTATCAGTTTCTAAAATTTTTCCCTAAAGCTTTTTTTCGTCAAACTCATGAAAATGAATCCGATAAGGCAGGCGAGACCCTGACACACGCAGACTTGTCATGACAAAAACTTTTGATGCCAACTGGTCCATAAATTTCAATATCTGTTTGCTTTTTCATTAGCTTGAAAATGATCGAGTGGACAAAAACCCGGCAGACCAAAAAAATATGATCCCCATGCAGATGAGTGATAAAAAAATCTTTTCTAATCTTTCTAGGACGAATCGTCTGTCTCTAAAATACGATTCTGAGTTCCTTCACCGCAATCAAACATCCAGATTTCATTGATTTCATCCAATAGTTTCAAAACCAGACTAGAAACATTGCGAGCCTTAGAAGGCTGACCAGCTCCTGTACCTAAAAATTGTAGTTGCATATTATTTCTTTCTATTTTTTTCCTTAATATAAATCATAGCAGAGCGATTCTGCGAGCGATAGTAAAGCTGACCAGAATAGTCTTGAGCCAACTGGATTAGCTCTTCCTGATTGTACCCTTCCAGTTTCAGGCGACCATCTGCTAGCTTATAAAGATCTGTCAGAGCAGAGAGCGGCTGCTTTTTGGACTACTTCTTCAGGAAATTGCTGGCATCATCCGAATGACATTTTCTTCTTCATAAACCAGATAGTGAGGAAAAAAATCTGAGCAATTTCAAAAAGCAAATTAGGGCTCAATTACCTCTGGAGTTTCCGGAAAAATCAAGCCAGTTTCGACTTCATTTTCAAAGCAGAAACCATAAGACCTACCTGAAAGATTCAAGCGAATAAAAGGCTTTTCCTCTTCAAAGTTAGGGTGGTCGTTAAAAAGAGCCAATTCTTTACTTAATTCTAAAAAAATAATCCGTTGCAGCTTCCGGACTCTTTTTGATAGAGTTCCGAAAAATACGCATTTATAACACTTGGCGGTGGTGTGATAAAGGTCAACTTTTGCGAATCGGACAACTTGTCCAAAACCTTTCCTAGATAAACACGGTCTAAGCTCGTGAAACCGCCATATTTAAGTGCTAAATTTGATATAATCAGTCATAAAATTCTTCTAGTCTCCATTTATTCTTTTCTGCTATATAGCCAGAAATTGTTTCACTTTCTTCCAGATACTCTCTCTTATCAATGATTGCCAGACTTTCTAATTCATGTAACTTATAAGCCTTGCTAGGACTAACCTTGATACGAAAAAGGGACAAAGAGTTCTCTCATCTTATTCAACAGAGCATTCTGCAAAATTGCTCTGCTATTTTCATTTTTCGCCGAAATCAGGACATAGGGAGTTAAGGTTGGAGTAAAATTCTCTACTTTGTCTGCTTTATTATAGAGGGTCAAGCGAGGAATATCTAGCATATCCAAGTCCTTCATAATAGCCAAGACTGTTTTTTCATGCTCTTCGTGGTTAGGGTCGCTAGCGTCAATCACATGAACCAAAAGGTCCACATTTTTGCTCTCTTCTAAAGTAGATTTGAAGCTAGATACTAGCTCGGTCGGTAAGTCTTGAATAAAGCCTACTGTATCCGTCAAGGTCACATTGAGCCTGCCTGTCAGATTGACACTTTTGGTTGTCGCATCCAAAGTAGCAAAAAGTTCGTCCGCCTCATATTGGCTCTTGTTGGTCAAGGCATTCATAATGGTAGACTTTCCAGCATTAGTGTAACCAATCAGACCGATTTTAAAAACACTAGAATCCAGACGTTTCTCCCGTACAGTTGCGCGGCTTTTCTCTACAATTTTGAGTTGGCGCTCAATATCGTGGATCTGATTGCGAACACTACGACGATTGAGTTCCAACTGACTTTCACCAGGACCGCGGGAACCAATTCCCCCAGCCTGACGGCTAAGCATAATCCCCTGTCCCGACCAAGCGAGGCAAGAGATATTTGAGTTGAGCCAAGTGAACTTGAAGTTTTCCTTCATGACTTCTAGCCCGCATAGCAAAAATATCCAAAATTAATTGCATGCGATCAATAACCTTGACCCCTAAAATTTCTTCCAAATTGATATTCTGGCGAGGTGTCAGACGATTATTGACAATGACGGTGGAAATCTCATCTGCTTCTACCATACGCTTGATTTCTTCTAATTTTCCAGCACCAACAAAAGTCTTGCTATCATACTTCTCTCGTTTCTGAGTGTAAGAGGAAACCACCTGAGCACCAGCAGTCTTGGCTAAACTGGCTAATTCTTCCATAGACATGGAGAAATTATCTATTCCCCTGCAATTCTACTCCGATGAGGATCACTCGTTCCTGCTGTTTTTCTGTTTCAATCATTCAAAAATTCCTCTATATCCTGCATGATCCGTTCTTTGACATTCGGATCTGAAACCTGATAAAAAGTAGCATTCATGCGATTTCTAAACCAAGTTAGCTGACGTTTGGCAAAGCGACGAGTGTTTTGTTTAAGTTTATTGATAGCTTCCTCCAAGGTCAACTCTCCCAGCAAAAGTAGGGGAAAAAGTTCCTTGTAGCCAATTCCTTTGCTGGCTTGGACATGTGGATAGTTGTCATAGAGCCACTTTGCCTCTTCTAAAAGTCCAGCCTTCAGCATTAGATCCACTCGCTGATTGATACGCTCATAAAGAACTTCTCGGTCATCGTCCAGACAAATCAGCAGGGCTTCATAGTCAGGCTGTTTGTTTTCAAGTTCATTCCCAAAATGAGCAATTTCCAGCGCTCGCATAGCTCTCCTACGGTTAATCTGGGAAATTTCCAATCCAAGCTCTGCTATTTTGCCAAATAGTTCCTCATCATTCAAAGTATCTAGCTCAGCTCGATAAGCTAAAAATCTCCTCATGAGAAGCTGAACCACCCAGATGATATCCTTCCAGCAAACTTTGAATGTAAAGCCCCTGTTCCGCCTGCAATAATCGGCAGTTTTCCTTTTGCTACAATCATCTCAATAGCAGCCTCGGACTCCTTTACAAAATCAAAAGCCGAATAAGACTCGGTCACTTCCCGTACATCTATCAAATAATGAGGAATCTCCTCCTGCTCATCTGGAGTGACTTTAGCCGTTCCGATGTCCAGTTTTCTATACACTTGCTGACTATCACCACTAATAATCTCACCATTGAAAACGTTTTGCGAGGTCTATACTGAGAGCTGTTTTTTTCCGACAGCAGTTGGTCCTACAATTACAATTATCTTGGTTTTCATCTTTTCCCTTGAAAAAAATTTAATTTTTTTCGTTACTATATATTATAACATAAATAAAGTTCAGAAAAGGAGAAATCTCATGGCTAAAAGGATTTGTTAAAGGTGTTGTAACTGGCGTAGCTGGTACTGTTGCTGCTGTTGCAGGTGCAGTTTATACATTCAAGAAAAAAAGTGATTGAACCTGAAGAAAAGAAAGCAGCTTTCATCGAAGAAAACCGTAAAAAAAGCAGCTCGCAAACGTGTATCACACTAAAAATCATTCATTTCATATAAAAACTCCAATGGATAACTCACTAGAAAAATGAGTATCTGTTGGAGTTTTTTTACACGTTCTTTCTCATACTATAAAAGATAGTTTTTTTATTCATAACGCAAGGATTCGATTGGATCCAATTTAGAAGCCTTATTAGCTGGCAAAATACCGAAAAACAATCCCGATAGTTGCAGAAAAGAGCACACTTCCGACAGCAGATACTGTCGTAATGGTAGGTGGAGCTCCGAAAAATGCATCCAAACTATGACCGATAGATGCCACGATAAGAGCTGCTAAAGCAAGCCCAATCAAACCGCCAATCGCTGTCAACACCATTGACTCAATGACAAATTGCATCAAGATATTACCACGTGTGGCTCCAAGGGCTTTTCGAAGACCGATTTCACGGGTTCGTTCTGTTACCGATACAAGCATAATATTCATGACACCGATACCACCAACGAGAAGTGCTATCCCGGCAATCGCTCCAAAAACCACTTGCACAATGGCAACCTGACTTTGGATCGCAGCCAATTGACTGGCTTGATCAAACATCTGGTACTCGCCTTCTCTCACACCAGACAATTTTGTCATCAAGCGCGCAGCTGCGCTTCCGTCTTTCAGCACATCATCTAATTTTTTAACATGTACCACGACATTCATAATCTCAGCAACATTGTATTCAGCTGCCAACTGAGTGTTAGCCATTAGTAAATTTCCGTTGTTCATATTGGCTAAGCGATTTCGCGTTTCATTTGGATCTTTATAAACCCCAATCACACGGTAATTATTAGATCCCAGCTGGACAATCTGATTGAGCGCCTTATCTGCACCTCCAAAAAGAATATCAGCTAGTTTCGTATCCAGTAATACAACTCTTGCAAAACGTTTGATAATCATTTGATTTCAATGTCCGTCCTGCAACGATTTGGTATTTCTTTACCGTAAAAGTAAGTGGAATTGATACCCTGTTATAGGAATATTATCCGCCTTCTTTCTTACCATAATTTACTGTAGCGGTTGTGTTATTTGTAACATAATAATTGTCAATTCCCGTTAATATCATTAACCGCTTGCTTTGACCCTAAACTTCTTGGATTTGAGGCTCTTCTTCTGTCGAAACTGTCTCATCACCATTTCCACTTTCAGCATCGTCACGCATCTCTTGATACGTCATAACACCATCACCATTTTTACTTCTCTTGTGTGAGTAAAATAAGGAAACATCTTGCTGTGCACCACCCAGAACATCTGTGAAGGCATTGGACATACCACTTCCTAGAGCCACAATAACCACAACAGACATAACACCAATGATAATGCCCAACATCGTTAAGAAAGAGCGCATTTTATGCCCCATAATGGAGTTGATTGCAAATTTCCAATTCTGCATCATGCTTCTCCTTTCTTACTGTCTGACGAGATGACACCGTCTCGAATAACGATTTGTCGTTTTGCAAAGGCTGCAATCTCAGGCTCATGAGTGACCATGATAATGGTTTTTTTCCTTCACGATTTAGCTCCGTCAGCAATTCCATAATTTGCTCACCCGTCTTGGTATCCAAGGCTCCCTGTCGGCTCATCTGCTAAGATAATGGAAGGATGATTGACCAAGGCACGCGCAATAGCCACCTGTTGCTTTTTGCCCACCAGAAAGTTCTGATGGTAAATGGTGCATCCGCGTTTCTAACTCAACTTTTTAAGATATTGCTCTGCTAAAAGCTTTCCGTTTGGATTGAGAAACCCCTGCATAAATCAAAGGAAGTTCTACATTTTGAAGAGCATTTAATTTTGACAAAGAGGAAGAATTGTTGGAAAAAACGAAGCCAATCTGCTGATTACGCACTTTGGCTAGCTTTTTTCTCACTGAGCTTGGCAACTTCTTCACCTTCCAAGTAATATTCGCCACTCGTTGGGCGATCCAACATACCAATGATATTCATCAAGGTTGACTTTCCTGAGCCAGAAGGTCCCCATAATCGCAACAAATTCACCTTCTTCAACTTCTAAATGAACATCTTTCAAAACTTGAAGCTCTTGATCTCCATTGCGGTAACTTTTTGCTAACATTTTTAAATCAATGAGTTTCTTCATACGATTTCACCTCTTGACCGTCTTTCAAGCTATCTGTTGGATTGGTGATAACTTTACTATCTTTTTTGTCAAACCAGATGAGATTTCTTGATTTTTAGCATCTGCATTTCCTAGTATCACTTGCACTTTTTGCAGTTCCTTTTTCTAGTGTCCAAACATAATTTTTATTGTTTTCAGAAACAACGCTGCTGACCGGAACTAGAATCCCTCTTGTATTGTTTTTTACTTCAACATTGACGGAAAATCCTTGCTTCAAATCACCAATTTCGCTTGTAATATCTACTGTATAGGGTATTTTGCTCCTGAATTTGCAGTACCCTGCACCAGCTGCTGCTGTATTTTGACTGTCTTTTTGGATAATTTGAGATATAGCTGATTTTTCCCAGTCCATTTCTTATCTGGATAGACCTTGGACGTAATCGTTACTTCTTGCCCGACTGAAAGATTTGCCAGATTGTACTCAGATAATTCTCCCTTCACTTGGAGGTTGCCGTTATTGACAATATGAACGAGTGTTTGATTAGTACCTGTCGTAGACTTAGAAACATCACGATTGACTTCTACTACAGTTCCATTATTTGTACTGGTGACAGTCGTTGCATCTAGTAATGCCTGTGCTTTATTGACATTGTCCACATCATCTGCGCGACTGTCCTGCAAATCTTTAATTGAGAATCCACCGAACGTTGTGCAGACGCAGTTGTTTTATTATCTGCCGCTTCATCACCCGTCACATCAACAGTTGTTCCATACGTTTTCAAATCATAAATTTGGCGATCAATCTTGTTTAAAGCACGAACAGCAGCATCATATGTAGCTTGTGCTTCAACACTCTTGTATTGAACTAAAGCTTGTCCGGCTGTAACTTGATCTCCAACATTTACAAGAACATTATCCAAATCGCCCTTTGTCCCGTCATAGTAGACATATTGCTCATTGTTAGCCGCAACATTTCCTGACAGCAAAGCAGATGAAGCAACTGACCCTTCTTTTGCTTTCTGCACTTGAATCGTTTCTTCTTTATCTTTATCAGCAGTACTATTACCATTAAACAATAACATCGTACCTATCGCTCCTAAAACGACAACCACAGTTACACCAATCAAGCTGTACAACTGCCACTTTTTCAATTTTTTTCATCTCTTTCTCCTCCTGAAGAAAAACGGTCTATTTTTTTATATTATAACACATACGATTAAAAAAATAAGATAACATCTATAAGAAATCCTTTACTCTTTTAACATCCGTCTACCTTCTTTCTAGTTATTTTACGTAGTATTAAACGTATAATACAATAATACAATTAAATAATCAAGCCTTTTTCATCAATTTTTTGTAGCAGATTTTTTTGCAATCATTTTCCAAAAAAACGTTACAATAATTTCATACTACAGATAAAAAGGAGACTCGTATGAGAACATTTGACATCATTGCTATTGGGGGCGGTAGCGGAGGAATTGCAACCATGAACCGTGCTGGAGAACACGGTGCAAAAAGCTGCCGTTATTGAAGAAAAAGAAATTAGGGAGGCACCTGTGTCAACGTCGGCTGTGTTCCTAAAAAAATCATGTGGTATGGTGCCCAGATTGCCGAAGCTATTCATGATTATGGACCAGACTATGGTTTTACTTTCGGATAATCAGCAGTTTGACTTTTAAGATGCTTCGGAAGAATCGCGAAGCCTATATTGATCGTGCCCGCAATTCTTACAATAATAGTTTTCAATCGAAATGGCGTTGAGCTGATTGAAGGTCGTGCTAAATTCATAGACCGCCATACAGTTGAAGTCAATGGCGAACTCATTCAAGCCAAGCACATTGTCATTGCGACAGGCGCTCACCGCATATTCCAGCAGTATCTGGAGCAGAATTCGGTGAAACCTCTGACGATGTTTTTGCATGGGAAGAACTCCCTCAATCCGTTGCCATTCTTGGTGCTGGTTATATTGCAGTTGAACTAGCTGGACTTCTTCATGCTCTGGGTGTAAAAACAGACCTTTTTCGTTCGTCGAGATCGTCCTCTCCGCAACTTTGATTCTTATATCATTGATGGTCTTGTGGAAGAAATGAAGAAATCAGGTCCTACTCTACATACGCACAAAATACCAGAAGCTTGAAAAACTTGAAAACGGAGCGATTCGTATTACCTTCGAGGACGGAACGAGCCACACCGTTCAACACGTCATCTGGGCAACTGGGCGGACTGCAAAACACCAAAGGGTTGAATTTAGAGGTGGCTGGTGTTACCCTAAATTCTCGTGGTTTTATAGCAGTTGACGAATTTCAAAATACAACAACATCGGGTATTTATGCTCTAGGAGATGTTACAGGCGAAAAAGAATTAACCCCTGTTGCTATCAAAGCAGGTCGTACCTTAGCCGAGCGCTTATTTAATGGAAAAACTGAAGCTAAAATGGATTATTCTAACATTCCAACTGTTGTCTTTTCTCACCCAGCGATTGGAACAGTTGGCTTGACCGAAAGAGCAGGCAATCCAACAATATGGAGCAGAAAAATATCCATATTTACACTTCTAACTTTGCTTCCATGTATTCAGCTGTCACCCAACACCGACAACAAGCTAAGTTCAAGCTCATTACAACTGGACCAGATGAGAAAGTCATTGGTCTCCACGCTATTGGCTACGGTGTTGATGAGATGATTCAAGGTTTTGCTGTTGCTATTAAAATGGGAGCTACCAAAGCAGATTTTTGATGCGACTGTCGCCATTCACCCAACCGGTTCAGAAGAGTTTGTCACCATGCGTTGAGCATCATAAATGTCTTACTCCCCAAAAATTTTTTTCCAACTTTATCTCAATAGTCAGAATTGCAACCAGCGCTTCTGACTATTTTTAGTTTACACGATAACTTCTTCTCATTCCATAACTTATTCTTTCATACTATCTGCTAGGGAGTGGGACAATCTTTTGCCCAACCTCCTTTTTTTCCTATGATTTTTAGTTGATAAAGAGGTACATTTTGTTATGATAATATTAAAGCTGATTTTTACGAGGAAGTGCTTTTATGCAAAAAGACCAAAAATAATTCTAATAACTATCTTACTTATCTTTCTTTAAATGTCTTTTGGACTAATTGCAATTTTTGATATTATTCTTCGCAGTAAAAAAATAGAGTAAACATTTTTGAAAAAAAGGTGAATTCAGTCTATGCTTTTCGCCTTTTTATTTAACCCTTGACATTTTTTTATTTGTTCTATAATAGTTACCATATTATAAAAATAAAGGGTTACAATTATGAAAAAAATCATTTGCTCTCGTCCTTCCTAGCTATTGGCGCAGCTTTGATAGCCGTTTTTGCTCAAATTACCATTCCTATCGGTCCAGTTCCTTTTGCTCTGCAAAATATGGCAATTGGCTTAGTGGCTACTATTTTTTTCATCGAAAAGAAGCTCTATTTGCAGTCGCTCTTTATCTTCTCCTAGGCGCTATTGGTCTTCCTGTCTTTGCAGGAGGAAGCGGTGGATTTCAAGTACTTGTCGGTCCAAATGCAGGTTATCTCTGGTTTTATTTGTTCTACGCCCTAGTAACAGCTAGTCTAACTTCCAAAAATAGCAGCTTTTTAACGATATTCGTATCAAATCTACTCGGAGATGCTTTGGTTTTTGTCGGTGGTGTACTTGGTTTAATGTTTCTAGCAGGTTTTCAACTTGATAAAGCTATTACAGTCGGAGTCATCCCCTTCATTTTAGCAGATCTCATAAAACTGATTGCAATTAGCTTTTATCAGTAGACCTATTTTTTAAAAAGCTTTAAAAGATCATCCCTACTTTTAAAAAAATTGATAAAGTTGTCTCACTCCCATTATTAGAACTCACGTGTTGTGGGTTCTTTTTACATTGCTCAAAAAGATTTTTCATTTTTCTTCTTGACAAAAATAACCAACAGTCCTATTATATTTTTATAAAAAAATAACCGACAGTCACAAAAGGAGCTCACCATGCCTATTAGAAAAAGCAGTCCCAAGCGATATTCCAGCACTCAATAATCTCTTTAGAGCAAGTCTTGCTTGTTCATCACAACGTCCGACCAGACATTTTCCAAGAGAGTGGTCGCAAATTCAACGATGAACAATTGAAAAACACTGATGTCTCAAGAACATACACCAATCTTTGTCTATGAAAAATGAAGAAGGTAAAAATCTTGGGTCACCTCTTTTGCATCATTAAAGAACCACACAGTCTCGTATTGACACCTATCAAAACACTTTTTCATTGAAGACCTTTGCGTTGATGAAAAGTGCTCGTGGTCAAAAATTGGTGAGCAGC
>BNJU01004124.1_pt1 | contig 64982 bp, 70 predicted proteins | sample 8539281 | NCBI WGS metagenome assembly BNJU01 (sample SAMD00202456, study PRJDB9452) | human saliva metagenome | isolation source: human saliva | place: Japan
TCTTGACAAGAGAGGATTTGTCGGGTAAGTGGTCTTTCTTATGTTGTTATCTTATCCAGACTAATGCTTTTCCCTAAAAGAAAGGAAGTTGATTCGTAAAAAAGGAAATCTGGAACTTGGAGAAATAATACTCTTCAGAAAAGATAAACAATAAGAGATTGGGGCCTGGGTCTCAGTCTCTTTTTCTATCCATCTACCATCTTGTTGAGAAATATGCTATAGTAGAGAAAGTATGAGAATTCGACATTTTGAAAAGCAGGGTGAGCAAGCATGAAAGACTACGAGATTTTTTACCAACAACTGACGGATCCTTTTCGCTGTCGCTCTAGGATAGTGAAAGGGATGGCTTATTTTAATAGGGGGATGACGGTTTTTATGCCTCTAGTGTATGGATTGGTCTTGATTGCTGCCCTTCTGACAGAGGGTTGGAAAGGGCTGCTTGCTTTTTTCTTCTTACCAGCTATTGGATTTGGTCTCTTGTCAGCGATTCGTAAACGACTGAATCAAGCACGCCCTTACGAGAAATGGTCTATTCAGCCCTTGCTGGCTAAGGATACATCAGGCAAGTCCATGCCCAGCCGCCATGTCTTTTCGGCGACAGTGATTTCTATGTGCCTGCTCTACTTTTTCTGGTTGCCGGGGCTTATTTGCCTCTTGCTTTCAGCAGGGCTGGCTGCGGTGCGCGTGATTGGCGGAGTGCACTATCCAAAGGATGTGCTGGTCGGATATCTTTGCGGCATTTGCTGGGGAGCTTTACTCTTTTTATTATAAAGGTCTGGCGAGAGCCAGATTTTTCTTTGTAAAGTAAGTTGAGGAGTAGACAAAGTGCCCGAGTCTATATTATAATGTAAGCAGTACCAAACTTTTATCATCAAGGAATGCCTGATTTTGGAAGATGAAAAATATGTAAGGAGACTATTATGTCAGAACCGTTATTTCTAGAGTCTGTGATGCAGGAGAAAATTTGGGGTGGCACCAAGCTGCATGATGTCTTTGGCTATGAAATTCCCAGCGACCATGTGGGCGAGTGTTGGGCGATTTCGGCTCATCCCAACGGTGTCTCAACCGTCAAGAATGGCCGTTTTGCAGGTCAGAAGCTAGATGCGCTCTATGCCGAGCACCGTGAGCTCTTTGGCAATCGTTCTGAGCCTGTCTTTCCGCTTTTGACCAAGATTTTAGATGCCAATGACTGGCTCAGTGTTCAGGTCCATCCAGATGATGCCTATGGACTAGAGCACGAAGGCGAACTTGGCAAGACTGAGTGCTGGTATGTTATCGCTGCAGACGAAGGAGCAGAGATTATCTACGGTCACAATGCCCAGAGCAAGGAAGAGCTACGCCAGCAAATCGAGAGCAAGGACTGGGATCATCTTTTGACCAAAATTCCGGTCAAGGCTGGTGATTTCTTTTATGTGCCAAGTGGCACCATGCATGCCATTGGTTCAGGCATTCTGATTTTAGAAACTCAGCAGTCTAGTGATACCACTTATCGGGTCTATGATTTTGATCGCAAGGACGATGCTGGCAATCTTCGTGAGTTGCATTTGGAGCAATCGATTGATGTTTTGACTATCGGCGAGCCTGCTAATAGCCGTCCCGTTACCATTCAGGCAGATAATTTGACCTCTACTCTTTTGGTGGCCAATGACTTCTTTGCTGTTTACAAGTGGGACATTGCTGGTTCTGTTGAATTTAAAAAGACAGTAGATTACAGCTTGTTCAGTGTCTTGGAAGGTGCTGGTGAGTTGACAGTGGATGGACTAGTGTATCCTATCGAAAAAGGCTCTCATTTCATCCTGCCGAGCGATGTCACAGAGTGGACCTTGTCTGGCGACTTACAACTGATTGTCAGCCATCCGTAGTGAGAAAAACAAATAGATCGAGTGACCATCTCGGTCTATTTTTCTTTATTTTAGCAGAATGGACAGAGAAAATAGGCCTTTAGTTGCAATCGGTGAAAAAGTCCAATAAATAAGGCATTTCATCATGGTTGCTTGAAGATATTTTTCTGAAAAATGTTACAATGAAAAGGAATATCCAAAGGAGTCGAATATGGAACACAAAGAAAAAGATTTTAGTTTATCCTGGTTTTTTAGATGGTTCTTGGATAACAAGGCTATTACCGTATTTTTGGTGACCTTGCTCATCGGTTTGAACATTTTTATTCTTAGTAAAATTAGTTTTATTTTTACGCCGGTGATTGAGTTTATTGGTGTTATCATGCTGCCAGTGATTTTGGCTGGGCTGCTTTACTATCTGCTCAATCCCATTGTCGACTGGATGGAAAAGCGCAAGATTAGCCGTGTGGCTGGAATCACGATTGTCTTTGTCTTGATTGGTATCTTGATTGTGTGGGGCTTGGCAGTTGCTATTCCTAGCTTGCAGCATCAGATAGTGAGTTTTTCAAAAAATGTTCCCGCCTATCTCAAGCAAGCCAATAAAATGATTGAAGATGTTTTGGACAATCATATTTCAGATGATTTGAAGCCACAAATCGAGCAAGTTACGAATAAGCTTTCGACTCAGATTACTTCATGGGCCAGCAATTTTTCATCAAAGGCAGTCAATTGGGCCAGCAATTTGATTAGTACGGCTTCGCAAATCATTGTGGCTATTATCATCATGCCTTTTATTCTTTTCTATTTATTGCGTGACGGGAAGAATCTCAAAGGCTATGTAGTTCAGTTCTTGCCAACGAAATTCCGCGAGTCATTTGGTCAGGTCATGACGGATGTCAATACCCAGCTGGCTAATTATGTTCGTGGTCAGGTGACCGTAGCGATTATTGTGGCCTTTATGTTTATGATTCTTTTCAAGATCATCGGCTTGCGTTACGGTGTGACTCTAGCCGTTGTGGCAGGAGTTTTAAACTTGGTACCTTATCTGGGAAGCTTCCTTGCTATGTTGCCAGCCTTGGTTCTTGGTTTGATTGCTGGTCCGATCATGCTGTTGAAAGTCATTATCGTCTTTATTGTGGAGCAGACTATTGAGGGGCGCTTCGTGTCTCCGCTGATTTTGGGAAGCCAATTAAGCATCCATCCGATTACGATTTTATTTGTTTTGCTGACTTCAGGAACCATGTTTGGTATCTGGGGCGTCTTGCTGGGAATTCCAGCTTATGCGTCAGCCAAGGTTGCCATCACAGCGCTCTTTAAGTGGTACAAGAAGGTTAGCGGTTTGTATGAAGAAAGTGTTCAAGAATTAGGAGAAGGCAGTGAGTAAGAGTGAACAAATGTTAACAGCCCTGCAAAATCAGGATTTGGAACGGGCTGAGAAGTATTTTGAAGAGGCTTTAAGCCAAGATACCGATCAAGAGTTATTAGAATTAGCCGATTACTTGGAAAGTATCGGCTTTCCCTCAAGCTAAGCGTATTTATGAAAAATTGGCTCCGCTTTTCCCCGAGTCCTATATCAGTCTGGCAACGATCGCTGCTGACGATGGTGACTTGGAAGAAGCTTTTACTTATTTAGAGGAAATTGACTCAGATAGTGAATGGTATGTAGCCGCTCTTTTGGCCAAGGCTGATCTCTATCAGCTAGAAGGATTGCCAGATGTGGCACGGGAGAAATTGCTTGAAGCTGCCAAACTGTCGGACGAACCTTTGGTGACTTTTGGTTTAGCAGAAATTGAGTTTGAATTGGAAAATTTTGCTCAAGCCATCAAGGAATATGCCCAGCTAGATAATCGCTCTATCTACGAGCAGACAGGCGTGTCCACCTATCAGCGCATCGGCCTCTGCTATGCCAGTCTGGGGAAAATCGAAGCAGCCATTGAATTTTTGGAAAAGGCTGTGGAGTTAGAGTATGACGAAGAGACGGTCTATGAATTGGCAGCTATCTTGTATGAGCAAGAGGAGTATCAAAAAGCTAATTTGTACTTCAAGCAGCTGGATACGATTTCGCCGGATTTTGAAGGCTATGAGTATGCCTACGCGCAGTCCCTCCATGCGGAGCATAAGACTGAGGAGGCTTTGGCAATGGCAGAGCAAGGCTTGACCAAAAATCCTTTCGAGACTCGCCTTCTTCTCTTTGCTTCCCAACTATCTTATGAACTGCATGATGTGGAAAAATCTGAAAACTACCTGCTAGCAGCTCAGGAAAATGCAGATGATTTGGAGGAAATTGCTCTGCGTCTGACCAATCTCTATCTGGAGCAAGAACGCTACGATGAGGTCTTAGCTTTTGAGGATCAGGAAGTGGATAATGTCTTAACTCGCTGGAATCTGGCACGTGCTTATCAGGCCTTGGAAAATCTGGAGAAAGCTGGGGAGCTTTATCAAAAACTGGCAGTTGACTTGCAGGAAAATCCTGAGTTTTTGGAAGAATATGTTTATCTCTTGCGCGAATTAGGGCGTGTGGAAGAAGCGAAAATACAGGCTGGCAAGTACCTGCGTTTGGTTCCAGATGATACTGCTATGGCAGATTTGTACGAAAGTTTGTAGAAGTTTCTGTGAAGAATCTCTTGCCTTGCTAGCTTGCGGGGCTATTAGCAAGGAGATTTCTTACGGACAAGATGGTTTGATTAAAGAAGGAGTGGAGATAATGTCCCAATTGAAACGAATCCAAGACATGGAAGAGCATTTGAATAAATACGCTCAGACGCTGGCTGCAGCTCAATCAGCTTTGGCTGAGCTGGAGACCAGCCAGAAGCATTATATCCAGCTCCGAGATTATTATACCAGCCAAGTTTTCTTTGACGATTTGGAATTTTCCAATCGACCTGACTTTCCTGAGGATGTGGCCTGTGGCGTTTTGAGCGAAGATGCTGTTTATGACCTAATGGGAGAGCACTTTGAGACGGCGTTGCAGCTGCTAGACCTATCCAGTGCCATGCTGAAAGAAAGATAAGAGCATAGGATGAGTGGTAGCTGAAAAGTCAGAACTGTAGTAAAACCTCAACAAAGTTTGACCAACTATTAACAATATTAAACGGACACAAGATCAGCAGAAAGGCGGTTGCGTATGCGTGATAATCATCTTCATACCTATTTTTCCTATGATTCTGAGGCAGATTTCTGTGACTATCTGGACCATTACGAGGGCGAGATTGTCACTACCGAGCATTATGATTTGTCCAATCCCTACCCTTACCAAGCTGCCTCGCCCCACGACGATGTACCTGACTATGTGGCCTATTCAGCAAAAATAGCAGAGCTGAATCAACAATATGGGAACCGCATTAAAAAGGGTATTGAAATTGGCTATTACGCCCCGCGTAAGGAGGATATTCTAGCTTTCCTAGCGGACAAGGAATACGACCTCAAGCTCCTATCTGTCCACCATAATGGCAGTTTTGACTATCTGGAAGAGCCAGTCTTGCAGCTGGATAAGATGGAGTTAATTCCCCGCTACCTGAGAAAGTTAGAAGAGGCTATCGAGTCTGTGCCAGCAGATGTCCTAGCCCACTTCGACTATGGTTTCCGAAAATTTGCGCTTACCGTAGAAGAGTTGAAAACTTTTGAATCGCAGCTACGCCAGCTTTTTCAAAAAATGATTGACCATGACTTAGCCTTTGAACTCAACTGCAAGTCCATGTACCTTTACGACCACGAGGAACTTTATATATATGCACTCTCTCTGGTCAAAGAGCTGGGTGGCCAGCGCTTTTCAGTTGGCTCTGACGGCCACAAGCTAGAGCATTTCCGCTTGCAGTTTGACCGCGTGGCTCAAATCCTCGCTGATGCCGGTATTGAGGAAAGTCAGTTGATTTAAGGAACTCTGTGCGGTTTTTCAAATGTCCATTAAACGCTTTTTTTGAAATCCAACCAGAATATGATATACTTAATTATCTTAGAAAATACAAAAAATTGTTGATATAGGAGAAAAAATGGCAGAGCCAGTGAAATTATTTCAGTATAATACCCTAGGAGCCTTGATGGCAGGACTTTATGGCGGGAGTATGACGATTGGGGAACTCTTGAAATACGGCGATTTAGGCATTGGTACACTGGATTCCATTGATGGGGAGTTGATTGTTCTTGATGGTAAGGCCTATCAGGCTAAGGGATCTGGCAATGTGCCTGAAGTTGTAGAGGTTTCAGATGATGTAACAGTGCCCTACGCTGCGGTTGTTCCACATCAAGCGGAGGTCATTTTCCGCCAACGCTTCGAAATGACAGATAAAGAACTGGAAAAGCGAATTGAATCCTATTACGATGGGGAAAATCTATTTCGCTCCATCAAGATTCATGGAGAATTTTCCCACATGCATGTGCGAATGATTCCAAAATCAACCTCAGAGAAGAAGTTTGCTGAAGTAGCCGTAAGTCAGCCAGAGTACCATGCGGACAATGTTTCTGGAACTATTGTTGGCTTTTGGACACCCGAAATTTTCCACGGAGTCAGTGTAGCCGGCTATCATCTTCACTTTATTTCAGACGACCATACCTTTGGTGGTCACGTTATGGACTTTATTATCAAGGAAGGGATTGTGGAGCTAGGTGCTGTCGATCAGTTGGATCAACGTTTCCCAGTTCAAGACCGTAAGTTCCTTTTTGCAAAATTCAATGTCGATGAAGTAAGATCGGACATGGACAAGGTCGAGTAGTCAATTACTGTGACAATTGTTTACTTTTGATAAAAAAAGAGGCTAGGAATCTGCCGTCCCAACCTCTGAAAGATAACTAGATTTTTAAATTCAGTAAGTTTGAGGAGCCGAGGCTCCTCTTTTGTTTTTCAATATCCGCCAAATCCATATTTTAGAAACTGATTAGTTTACATTTTCATGCTTTTGATTTTTTCTTCGTCTGGTGTGACGCGCAGGGTTTTCTGGCCCGTATAGGTGATAAATCCGGGCTTGCCGCCAGTTGGTTTGTTGAGTTTTCTGACTTCAATCATGTCCACTTGGACCAGATTAGAGAGTCTGGCCTTGGAGAAGTAAGCTGCTAGCTCGGCAGCATCTGTCTTGACCTCATCGCTGGGCTGAAGATTGCCTGTGATGACGACATGGCTACCCGGAACATCCTTGGCGTGGAACCAAAGCTCGTCCTTCTTAGCCATCTTAAACGTCAGTTCATCATTTTGTAGGTTGTTGCGGCCGACGAGGATAATGGTTTGACCGTCAGTTGCCAAATATTTCTCCGGTTTCTGCCTTTTCTGGATTTTCTCTCTTTGGCGTCGGCGTATAAAGCCAGTTTGGATCAGTTCTTCTCGAATTTCCGCAATTTCAGTTAAGCTGGCCTGAGCAAGGGCGGTTTCCACGCTCTCTAGGTAGAGAATCGTAGCCCGAGTCTCCTCAATCAAACTGGTCAGATGTTTGACGGCTTCCTTGAGCTTCTGGTAGCGTTTAAAATAGCGCTGGGCATTTTGGTTTGGGGTCAGGGCCTTGTCAAGCGAGATGCTAATCTTCTCACCTGTGTAGTAATTGTCCAGCTCTACCTGATCTTGGTCGTTGGGCACCTGATGGAGAAAGGTGGTCAAGAGTTCCCCTTTTTGGCGGAATTCTTCTGCATTCTCCGTTGCTAGGAGCTCTTCCTCTTGCTTGCCCAGTTTTTTCCGGTTCTTGTCCAACTCATTTTCTACTCGGCGGATAAGCTCGCTGGCCTGCTGGTTGACCCGATCGCGCTCCGCCTTGTCCTTATAAAAAGTGTCTAAAAGCTCGGATAACGTGGACATTTGGGTCTTGCTGTCAGAAAATAGCAGAGCAGAAAAGGATTTTTCGGTCAGGCTAGGCTCAGTCGGACTGGAAAAGAAGGCTCGGAAAGTTTTGAGCTTATCAGCTGTCAGACGACCACTGAGTTCAGTAGCCGTATCCCGACCCAAGCCCTGAAAAATCTGCTGCAGGCGTTTGGGCTCTAAGTCCTCTGTCTGTAGGATTTGGAAGAGTTTTTCATCGCCTACAGTGAAAGGATTGAGACTACCTGTTTGAGGCGGTGCGACATAGGTTGAGCCCGGCAGGATCGTTCGATAGCTATTTTGCGAAAATCCGACGTGTTTGATAGCTTCAATAATCTTGCCACTAGCCTTGTCCAAGAGAATGATATTGCTGTGCTTGCCCATGATTTCGATGACCAGAGTCACAGCCACGCTGTCGCCGATTTCGTTCTTATTGGAGACGCTGATTTCCAAAATCCGGTCATTTTCAACTTGCTGGATCGCTTCAATAACAGCACCCTGCAGGTATTTGCGCATGACCATGATAAAGGTATTAGGAACGGCAGGATTTTCAAACGTAGTCTCTGTCAGCTGGACGCGTCCAAAGACTGAGTGAGCTGACAGGAGTAGCTTGTGGCTTTGGCGATTGCTGCGAATCTGTAAAACTAGCTCCTGCTCAAAGGGCTGATTAATTTTCTGAATGCGGCCGCCCAGCAATTCGCGGCGGAGCTCCTCTGTCATATGGTGTAAAAAAAATCCGTCGAAAGACATCTATATTCTCTCTTTCATAGAAATAACTTCTATCATTATATCATATCACAGAAAATAGACCAGGAAGTTGATGAATATTTCTTGAAAGGGATATAGATATTAAAAAGAAATACTCATAATGTACTCTAATTAATTTTTGGACAGTTTTACAGCACTATGAAAATGTAAAGGAATGGGAAAAGAGGAGATTGTGGTATAATGTATATTATTCATAAATAACTTGAAAGCGAGGTATATTATTTGATTTGTACGAGATGTGATGAGTTCAAAATAATTTTAGCAGTGGAAGAGTATATTGTAAGAAGTGCTCCAGAAAAAGGAAATTTTCTCGAAAAACTTTTTGATGAATTATCTCTAAAACAAGAAGTAGAAAGTATATGCCGAAATTGTGGTAATAAAATATCGAAAAGTGAATCCTACTTTGATGATGATGAGTTAATGGAAAGATTGTATCATTTTATTGGAGAGCAACTAACATCTAAAATTGAAGGTTGTCAGTTTTGTTCTGTTCCAGCAGAAAGAAAAGCCGAAATTCGACATGGTGGCCTTTTGGAGAAAGAGGATGATGTTGAGGGTATGATTGATGATTTAGATACCTCAATTGAAGTAGGAGAATTTATCTATGATCAATTTGGTTTAGATTCCATTGATGAAATTGTTAAATCTATGTACTGTCCAAAGTGTTGCTTTGGATCTGGACCTAATTATGATGAAAAAACAAACCATAGTTTTTTTGATGATTTTTCAGAAATATATACACAAGAATCTTTAGACGAATTTGATGAAAGGTTTTATGGAGAAATTGAAGAAATAGAGAAAGAAGTCAGCTTATTGGCAAACGAATTAACAATGGAAGAGTTAGTTGACTTGAAGGATGAATATATACAGAATAAACTTTATGTTTCTCAAAATAAAGCTTTTTTTAAAACTTTAACAAGTTATTAAGTCTTTGTATGAAAATGGAGGTTACTACCCTTTAGCTTCTGGAAGAACAATTTTTAGAACACGAACTATGGATCTTGGATATCAAATTAGCAAATTACCGTCAGATGACAAATTATGGGAGCCTCCATATGGCGTATCAGGGCACGGAAGGTATAATGATATTGGAGTGAGCGTTCTATATTGTGCTAACAACTTAGATGTTCTTCGAGAAGAAGTTCCTTTAGATCAAGGGAAGGAATATGTATATGCTAAATTTATTCTTAGTAAAACTTTAAAAAAATGTTTCCAATAAATTTTGTTTTTAAGAGAGGAAAAGATAAACAGAGTGATTTTTGCTGGACTTATTTCTCAGCCATCAAACTCGGATTCAAAGTCATTTAAGATAGAATATATTATGAGCAACATTGTTGCAGCAATCTGTTTAAAAAAATAGGATATAACGGAATCGCGTATAAATCTACTAAGTGTCCAGCATCCATAAATTATGCTTTTCTTAGATTTGATAAAGAAAACGAACTTACGATGGTTGAAGTATTTAAATAAAATAGCTTTTAATAGAGAACAGTTTGAGATAATTTTTAGTTTTATTCTAAAAAAATGAAGATGATTCTTTGAATATCAGAATAATTAACAATGTATTATATAATTGGATTTTTAATCTTGACATTTTTCGTCAGGATACTTTAAAAATAGTGTAGATTAGAAAGTAATTTATGACTGTCTTTTAGAGAGCCTGTGGTTGGTGCAAGCAGGCGGTGGGCATGAACGAAATTGGGCTAATTGATAAAATGAATTTGAAACAATAAGAATTCGGTAGGCACACCTTACAGTGCAGCTTGTTTGATGACAAGACAGAGATATGGGGAATATTAGCTATTTTCCATAATTGAGGTGGCACCGCGATTTACGCCCTCACACAGAATACCTGTGTGAGGTTTTTTGTTGCTTATTATAAGAATAAGGAGAAATGTCCATGTTTAAACGATGGCGTCCCTAGGGATTGAATAGAAAAATGAAATAAAGAAATGGAGAAAAAATATGAAAAATAAACGTTTAATGACTATTTTAGGCCTCTTGGCTATTTTGGTAATCGGTGGGATGGCTTATTCCAGCTTGAGTGGAAAGAGCAGCGGATCTAAGACTGGCGACGATAGTAAGACAGTCAAGGTTGGTGTCTTGCAGTATGTCAGCCACCCTTCGCTTGATTTGATTTACAAGGGGATTCAGGACGGTCTAGCTGAGGAAGGCTACAAGGGCGACAAGATCAAGATTGACTTTATGAATGCCGAGGGAGATCAGAGCAAAGTCTCTACCATGAGTAAGCAGCTGGTGTCCAATGACAATGATGTGCTGATTGGGATTGCCACTCCATCTGCGCAAGGACTAGCTGCGGCTACTAAGGACAAGCCTATCGTCATGGGAGCTATCACAGATCCAGTCGGAGCAAACCTAGTGAAAAATCTGGACAAGCCAGGTGGCAACATCACTGGTGTTTCTGATCACAATCCAGCTAAGCAACAACTAGAGTTGATTAAAAAATTAACGCCAAATGTGAAAACGATCGGTGCCCTCTATTCTAGCAGTGAAGACAACTCTAAAGCTCAAGTAGAAGAGTTTAAAAAATTGGCCGAAGAGGCAGGCTTCAAGGTAGAGGAATACTCTGTTCCTTCAACCAATGAAATTGCTTCAACTATGAATGTCATGACTGGCAAGGTTGATGCTATCTGGATTCCAATTGACAATACCATTGCGTCAGCTTTTGCGACAGTTGTATCCAGCAATAAAGAAGCTAAGAAACCGATTTATCCAAGTGCGACAGCCATGGTAGAAGAAGGCGGCCTTGCCTCTGTTGTTGTAGACCAGTATGACCTCGGTGTTGCGACAGGTAAAATGGCTGCTAAAGTCCTTAAAGGTGCCAAGCCTGCTGATACTGCAGTAGATATTTTTGATAAAGGTAAATCTGTTATCAATACTAAAAATGCAAAAGAACTCGGTATCACTATACCAGAAGATGCTCTCAAAGAAGCAGGACAAGTGATTAAATAGAAAGAAGGAAGTCTGTTGCTCAACGGACTTCTTTTTCTTCTTGTAAATTCTATAACTGAGCTTGCGAAATGTTTAGAAATCTGTTAGAATGAATTATAATTGAATAGCAATCCGCAAGACCAGTAACCTAGGGGAAGTTTGACAGGGAGGGGAGCCAGCGACTGAGAGCTCTCTAGATGAAAGCTAGGCGAATTCACTTGCTTTAGGATTGGTAATTAAGGTCTGGCTTGCCAGATAAAAAACGGATGGTACCGCGTGTCAACGCTCCGCTTCGGTGTGAGTGAGACCGCGGTTTTTATTTTGGAGGAACTATGTCAACAATTGAAGAACGATTGCAGAGTCTGCGTGAGGAAACATTAGCCCAATTGCAGACCATTACTCTAGAAAATGCTAAGGATATGCAGGAGCTGAAAGTATCTGTCCTAGGGAAAAAAGGGAGTCTGACTGAGATTCTCAAAGGGATGAAGGATGTTTCTGCTGAGATGCGCCCTATTATCGGGAAGCACGTCAATGAGGCACGAGATGTGCTGAATGCAGCCTTTGAGGAAGCTGCTCAAATCTTGGAAGAGCAGAAAGTCGCAGCCCAGCTGGCCAATGACGCCTTGGATGTGACCCTGCCAGGCCGTAAGATTCCGGATGGAAATCGCCATATTTTGACCCAAACGAGTGAAGAAATCGAAGATATTTTTATCGGTATGGGCTATCAGGTCGTGGATGGTTTCGAGGTTGAGTCAGACTACTACAACTTTGAACGGATGAACCTGCCTAAAGACCATCCTGCGCGAGATATGCAGGATACCTTCTACATCACAGAAGAGATTCTCTTGCGTACTCACACCTCTCCTGTTCAGGCCCGTGCCATGGATGCCCATGACTTTAGCCAAGGGCCACTCAAGATGATCTCTCCGGGACGTGTTTTCCGTCGTGATACAGACGATGCGACTCACTCACACCAGTTTCACCAGATTGAAGGTCTGGTCGTAGGGGAAAATATCTCTATGGCTGACTTGCAAGGAACCTTGCAGTTGATTGTGCAAAAAATGTTTGGTGCGGATCGTAAGATTCGTCTGCGTCCATCTTACTTCCCATTCACAGAGCCATCTGTCGAAGTGGATGTCTCTTGCTTTAAGTGTGGTGGTGCCGGCTGTAATGTCTGCAAGAAGACTGGCTGGATCGAAATCATGGGAGCCGGAATGGTGCACCCAAGTGTCTTGGAAATGAGTGGCATTGATTCAGAGAAATATTCTGGCTTTGCCTTTGGGCTTGGTCAAGAGCGGGTGGCTATGCTTCGCTACGGTATCAATGATATTCGTGGCTTCTACCAAGGCGATGTGCGCTTTTCAGAGCAATTTAAGTAAGAGGGAAGTAGAATAGACTTGATTTGAACAATTCCACCACGACAAGTCTGATTAGCAATATTTGCGAGCTTGAAATGCGTAGAAAAGGTGTTCGGCAGTTTAGTTGTTTATAAGGCCATTTTAGCTGGGAATATCGCTTACAGCTGCTTCTGAGAAAGAGGTGCCCTATGTTAGTTAGAGTTCGGCCAGAGGATCTGGATATTTTGCGGGACTTGGAAGTGCAGACCTACCAAGAAACTTTTGGTCCTTTCATCAAGCAGGAAGATTTGGAACATTATTTTGCCCACGAGCTGGCGCGTGAAAGGCTGGCGCGGGAGTTGGCCAATCCTGAGTCTGAGCATTATTTTGCGCTGGACAAGGAGCAAAAGATCGCTGGTTTTCTCAAGTGTAACTGGGGGCAGGCTCAGACAGAGCAGGAGTTGGAAGATTCCTTTGAAATTCAACGAATTTATGTGCTTGCCTCCCATCAGGGCCTCGGCTTGGGCAAGGAAATGTTTGAATTTGCCTTAGAAAAAGCCCAAAAACGTGGTTTTAGCTGGGCTTGGCTAGGTGTTTGGGAAAGAAATTTTAAGGCGCAGAACTTTTACTTTAAATATGGCTTTGAAAGATTTAGCCAGCATGAATATATCACTGGTGACACAGTCGATATTGACTGGCTTTTAAGGAAGAAATTAAACTAAAAAGACGATAACATCGCTGTTTATTGGGCTTTTAGTAAAAACAGAAATTTATAGAGAGGAATCAAATACGACCGAAAATTGAATAGACTGGCTTTGTCTATAAAGTCAGAGTTAGGTCTGCTCGGTCGTAAAATCATAAATATGTTAGTTAGTTATAAATGGTTAAAAGAACTGGTTGATTTGGATGTGACGAGCGCCGAGCTGGCGGAGAAAATGTCCACAACTGGTATTGAAGTAGAAGGAGTCAGCTCGCCAGCTGAAGGTCTTTCGAAAATTGTTGTCGGAGAAGTTTTGAGCTGTGAGGATGTACCTGAAACTCACCTGCACCTCTGTCAGGTCAATGTCGGTGAAGAGGAGCCTCGTCAGATTGTCTGTGGAGCACCGAATGTTCGCGCTGGGATCAAAGTTATGGTGGCTGTACCAGGCGCTCGCATTGCAGATAATTATAAGATTAAAAAGGAAAAATCCGTGGCTTGGAGTCACTGGGAATGATTTGCTCTCTCGGTGAGCTGGGCATTTCTGATTCGGTCGTGCCAAAGGAATTTGCGGATGGCATCCAAATTTTGCCCGATAATGCTGTACCAGGAGATGAGGTTTTCCCTTATCTGGACTTGGATGATGAAATTATCGAGCTTTCTATCACGCCAAACCGGGCTGACGCTCTGTCTATGCGTGGAGTAGCGCACGAAGTGGCTGCCATCTATGACAAGTCAGTACAGTTCAAAGAATTTCCTTTGACTGAAGGGGATAAAGAGGCTGCGGCTAGCTTGTCTGTTGCCATTGAAGGCGAAAAAGCACCGTTTTATGCAGCTCGTATTTTGGACAATGTGACCATTGCTCCGAGTCCTCAGTGGCTGCAAAATCTCCTCATGAACGAAGGGATTCGTCCGATTAACAATGTAGTGGACGTGACCAACTACATCTTGCTCTACTTTGGTCAGCCCATGCATGCCTTTGATCTGGATACATTTGAGGGCGACCAGATTGTCGTCCGAGAAGCGCGTGCTGGTGAGAAATTAGTGACGCTGGACGGCGAAGAGCGTGATCTGGAAGTCGGTGATTTAGTTATCACTGTGGCAGATAAGCCAGTGGCTTTGGCTGGTGTCATGGGTGGAGCAGCAACCGAAATCTCTAGTAACTCTACCCGTGTCGTTCTGGAAGCAGCTGTCTTCAATGGTAAGTCAATCCGCAAGACAAGCAGTCGTCTGGGATTGCGTTCTGAGTCTTCTTCACGCTTTGAAAGGGATTAACCTTGCAACAGTAACTGAAGCTCTAGATGCTGCTGCTAGCATGATTGCTGACTTGGCAGGTGCAACTGTTCATGCTGGTATTGTCCAAGCAGGACAGTTAGATACGACTGACAAGCAAGTTTCGACTAGCCTTTCTGATGTCAACCGAGTTCTGGGAACAGATTTGACTTATGCGGATATTGAAGATATTTTCCGTCGTCTAGGCTTTGGCCTCAGTGGATCTGCGGACTTGTTCACAGTCAGCGTGCCTGCTCGTCGTTGGGATATTAGTATTCCAGCAGATCTTTACGAGGAAATTGCTCGTATTTATGGCTATGACCGCTTGCCAGTTTCCCTGCCTCAAGATGCTGGAACAGCTGGTGAATTGACGGCCACTCAGAAGCTACGTCGCAAGGTTCGGACGGTGGCTGAAGGAGCAGGTCTGACAGAGATTATTTCCTATGCCTTGACTACGCCAGAAAAAGCTGTCGAATTTACGCTTAATCCTACAAATCTAACGGAGCTTATGTGGCCTATGACAAGGGAGCGCAGTGTTCTCCGCCAAAATATGCTCTCAGGCATGTTGGATACTGTCAGCTACAATGTTGCTCGTAAAAATAAGGATTTAGCCCTGTATGAAATTGGGAAAATCTTTGAACAAACAGGCAATCCGAAGGAAGAACTGCCTAACGAAATCAATAGCTTTGCCTTTGCCCTAACTGGCTTGGTAAGTGAAAAGGATTTCCAAACGCCAGCGACTCCTGTGGACTTCTTCTACGCTAAGGGTGTGGTTGAAGCGCTCTTTGACCGCCTAGGATTAGAAGCTGATTATCAAGCAACTGACCAGCTTTAAGAGTCTGCACCCAGGTCGGACAGCGCTGATTTCGATCAAAGGTCAACCAGTGGGCTATGTTGGGCAGGTTCATCCAGTGACGGCCAAGGCTTATGACATCCCAGAAACCTATGTGGCGGAGCTCAATCTGACGGCTATTGAGGCGAGCCTTGAGCCAGAACAGCCTTTTACAGAGATCACCAAATTCCCAGCTGTTACTCGCGATGTGGCCTTGTTGCTCAAAGCAGAGATCAGCCACAGACAGGTTGTTGAAGCGATTCAAGCTGCCGGAGTGAAACGTTTGACGGATATCAAGCTCTTCGATATCTTCTCTGGTGAAAAATTAGGTGTTGGCCTCAAGTCTATGGCCTACACTCTGACCTTCCAAAATCCAGAAGACAGCCTGACTGATGATGAAGTGGCTAAATACATGGAAAAAATTGAAAAATCCTTGGAAGAAAATGTTGGAGCAGAAGTGCGCTAGTATATACAAAGAGAAGCAGTCCTTTGGGCTGCTTTTGACTATAAAAGAGCTTTATAAAAGTCTTGATTTATGGTATTCTAGTCCCAATAAAGATTTTACAGAAAGAATATTTTAATGGAATATAAAAGAAGTTATGCAGCTGAAATTGTAGCTATTATTATTGTTATTATTGGAGCCTTCATATTCATTGGGGTAATGCAATCACCAAATAGTAGTGGTAGGAATCATAGTGATCGCTTAGAACAGCTAGAGCCTGAACAAAAAGATGCAAAGTTGAATGAAAGCCCGATGACTATCGGAAAGGCCAGGGCGATGGTTGGATCGATTTATGCACCTGAGAATGAAACACCAGAAGAGGAAGAAAAAAGGCTACAAGCTTTTGTAGAGACCTATAATAAACAATTAGAGTCCGAACAAGCTTCTATCCGAAGAGAAAAGGAAGCTGAACAAGAAATTCTCAATCAAAATAATGAATATGTGGGCCCAATTCTAATTGGTGCAGGTGTTATAGTTACTATTTTAGGTGTTTCGGCTTATAAGAAAGCTCATGAGCCTGCAGCTTTTACTATTTCTGATGATAAGATTGATGTTAAACCCTCTGTTTTCCAAGATATAAATCACATTAATTTAACAAATATTAAGCAAATCGAGTATGAAATTAGACGTGCTTATTCTAAAAAAATTCGAGATCAACTTATCGCATACTTTATTTTAAAGACGAAGAAGGAAAAACACTGGAAGAGATTGACTTGAATGATCTTGTTGATGCTGATTTCAATACGATTTATAAAGAAATCAGTAAACGAGCTCCGCATATCGAATGGATTTTTCCGGAATAAAAGGAAAGATTGTAGGAAAAGTAATTATGGAAAATTTGAACCAAATCGCCCAATGTCAGACTCTTTGGGCTAAAAATAAATATCTAGTGCTCAGTCATTCCAGTAATATTTATCTGGCAATCCGTCAGTATCTGAAAAGTGACTTGGTGGAAGCAGCACATGTCCAAGACTTGATTGATCAGGCGGTAGCCCTGCCTGAAAACCGAGGTCAGGTCTGCAATGCCTTTCAGCATGTTTGGGGCTATTTTAAGAAAAAAGCCAGCCCAGCTGAAAAAGAAAATTTTATGCTTCTTTTAGAGCGATACCAAGCAGGTCAGGTGGAGCAGGAGGTTTTGGTAGAAGCTGTGAAAGATTTGCTTCAAAAGTACCCCAATCCCTATCTGCAGAATTCTACTCTGTTATTTGGTGATAAGGCATAAGGCTCGGCCATCAAGGATGACTAGCTTTTATCCTCTAGAAGAAGCAATAGATTTTACATCTCCAGTTAAGTAAGGCTGGAGAATTTTCTATTTTTAGATAAAAAATGCTATATGATTGACAAACAAAACAGACAATTGTAGAATATAAGTACAAACTACAAATGTAGAAAAAAGGAGAAAGCAATATGACTGTTTCAAAAAAGGCCTTTACCGGTATTCTATCTCTGACAGCAGCAGTTTCACTGGCTGCTTGCTCAAGCAATGCTAATCAGGGAGGAAATGCTAACTCATCACAAATACCCAAAGCCAAACATCACAGCCTGCGCAAGAACAGACTTCTTCATCCAATGCAGGTCAGACCAGCAATCTAAACGGACGCTACCAAGCAAGCGACCATGATGGAGACCAACATGTCCTCGAAATCAATGGTAGGACTGGTACTTGGGCTGAAACCGAGATCGACGGCAGTAAGGAAATTAAGCAGGTACAAGTAGATGCAGCGAACCAAAGACTAATTGTCGGTGACGATGTCAAAAGTTACCGACAAAATGGCAATCAGCTGATTGTGGATGAACTAGATGATGATCCAGACACTCTGAACTTTACCAAGCAGTAAAGTGTTTCTCAATCTGCTCAGAAAAAGTGTGTGCGAAGCGTAAAGAAAAAGAAACAAGAACGGTTTCAGTATATGAACTGAAGCCCTTGTTTCTTTTTATTTTATGAATTTCTTTCAAGGAATGTTTCTTACTTAGGGAATCGCTATACGACTTAGTGATTTTCGTGTGAATCTGGTTGCCATTAGTCTCATATGTTTTTCTAGCTTGCTTCTTTATGATATAATGATCTTTAACATCTCAAAGGAGGATAGCTTTGTTTTTAGCTTTTAAAGAGATTATCTACAGCCGTGGACGCTATCGTTTAGTGGTTGCTGTGGTCTTTCTCATTACCTATATGGTTTTCTTTTTGTCTAGTCTTTCTGTCGGTTTGGCTAGGCTCAATCGCTTGGCTCTGGACCAATGGCAGGCTGAGTCAATTGTCTTGTCGGAGTACGCAAATAAGAATCTGGTTGCTTCGACTATCAAGGAAGAGGAGTATAGTAGCTTGCTTCAAGGGGACTCAGTCGCTGCTTTGGGACAAACGTCAGCAGTGGCCAATTATGAAGATGGGACTGATAAACTCAATGCTCAGGTTTTTGGTCTCTCTTGGGATAGTTTTCTAGCGCCTGACATTATTGAGGGACGTCCTGCTGAAACTGCTTATGAAGTCATTGCGGATAAGCGTCTGCAGCAAAAAGGTGTCAAACTAGGCGACCAGCTTCAGCTCAATGGCAGTGAGCGCCTCTATCAGGTTGTTGGTTTCACAGAGGATAATAGCTTCTTTACGCAACCTGTAATTTTTATGGATCTAGATGATTTCAGGGAATTAAAGTACGGCTCTAGTCAGGTTAAGAATATCAGCGCACTTGTGATCAAAGATAGTCAAAAGATTGAAGAAACTGGGCTTAGTCAGCTTTCTATGAGTGATTTTATAGAAAATATCCCTGGTTATCAGCCTCAGGTTCTGACTTTTTCCTTTATGATTGGGGCCATGGTTCTGATTACCTTTTTAGTATTGGGAATTTTCATGTACATTATCACCATTCAGAAGACCCAACTTTACGGTATTATGCGTGCCCAAGGGATTGCCAGTGGGAAGATTATTGCTTCTATTTTCTGGCAGATTTTCATCCTATCCACTCTGGGAATCAGCTTAGCTGTCTTGGCTCTCTTGGGAACCCAGCTAGTCTTGCCGGCTTCTATGCCTTTATAGTGACTGGCGAGCTTATGCTGGATTGATTGTACTGATTGTTTTCATGTCGCTGGCCGGCGGGCTCTTGTCCATTCACCGGGTTCTGAAAATTGACCCTATCACAGCGATCGGAGGTGAGTAAATGTCAATCATAGAACTAAAAGGAGTTACAAAAGAATATGGCCAGGGGCATACGCTGGTCCAAGCCCTGAAACCAACTGATTTCCAACTGGAAGCAGGGCAGTTTGTAGCTATTATTGGGCCATCAGGCTCGGGTAAAACAACCTTTCTGACCCTGCTGGGCCATTTGCAAACTCCTTCAAAAGGACAGATTCTCCTACGTGGGAAAGATACCTCCCAGCTTAAGGAAAAGGAACGGGCTGCTCTACGCTTCAATGATTTTGGCTTTATTTTGCAGGCCTCCAATCTCATACCTTTTTTGAAAATCGAAGACCAGTTCCAGCTGATTGACCGCTTATCTAAAAAGGAAAGGACGGATCTAGACAGTCTGATTGAGTTGCTAGATTTAAAAGGAACTCTCAAGCAGTATCCCAAAGAATTGTCCGGTGGGGAACGGCAGCGAGCTGCTATCGCCAGAGCGCTTACAATAGCCCAGATATTATCTTGGCTGATGAGCCGACAGCTAGTCTGGATACGGAGCGGGCTAAGCGCGTGGTCCATCTGCTCAAAGAAGTGACTCAAAAATTCAACAAGAGCGTAGTCATGATTACCCATGATACTCGCCTACTGGACGAGGTTGACAAGGTCTATGAAATGCAAGACGGAGTGCTGACTCAAGTCCGATGAAGATGTAGCCAAGCAAAAAATAGTTTAGGACAAGGAGAATACCGCAATTCATGATCAGGCAAATATTCAGTTAGATTGAATAGACAAACAAACACGGTTCTATTTTTCAAGAACCGTGTTTCGTTTTCTTCATTTTTTGGTGATTTTCAGGATTTATTTTGGTGGTGCGGGCTTTGTGGAGGAGAACCTCCAACCAGCTGCGTTTTTGGATGCGCTCTCTGACTTGTCCATTCTTTCGACTTTCTAGGTATTCGCCTAGATTTTTTGCTTTGATAAACTCTGTGATTCCCATATTATTTTCCTAAGCAGAATTGGCTGAAGAGCTGGGTGATGAGTTCGTCTGGAGCAGCATCACCAGTGATTTCGCCAAGGATTTCCCAAGTGCGGGTCAGATCGACTTGGAGGAGATCCACAGGCATGCCTAGTTCCAGTCCCTGATTGACGGCTTGCAGGCTTTCGACAGCCTTTTCGATGAGAGAGATGTGACGGGCATTGGACAGATAGGTGGCGTCTTGCTCGACAATTCCAGCATTCTCAAAGAAGAGCTGATTGATGCGATCCTCGATTTTATCAATATTTTGATTGTGGAGAACGGATATCTTGATTGCATCAGTCGGCAGCTGGTCTAGTTCAATCTTCTCTTCAAGGTCAGTCTTGTTCAGTAGGACGATGCGATTGCTGTCTTGACTGATTTCAAGCAACTGGCGGTCTTGCTCGGTCAGGGGCTCACTAGCATTGAGAACCAAGAGAACCAAGTCAGCTTCCTGCAAGGCTTTTTTAGATCGCTCAACGCCAATCTGCTCTACCAGATCATCCGTTTCCCGAATGCCTGCGGTGTCAATGAGCTTGAGCGGTACGCCGTTGATATTGACGTACTCCTCAATCACATCACGAGTTGTCCCCTCAATATCGGTCACAATAGCCTTGTCCTCACGCAGAAGGTTGTTGAGGAGGCTGGATTTGCCAACATTAGGTCGACCGATGATAGCAGTAGAAATACCTTCGCGAAGAATCTTACCTCGTCGTGCAGTTTTGAGAAGATGGGTCAGAAGTTGCTCAAATTCTAGCGTTTTTTCACGAATGATTTCTGTCGTTGCTTCCTCAACATCGTCGTACTCAGGATAGTCGATGTTGACCTCGACCTGAGCCAGTGTGTTGAGGATTTCCTGACGGGTGCTGTTGATAAGGTCAGAAAGAGAGCCGTCCAATTGCTTGACAGCATTGTTCATGGCTTTATCGGTCTTGGCGCGGATGATGTCCATGACGGCCTCAGCCTGAGTCAAATCCACGCGCCCGTTGAGAAAGGCTCGCTTGGTAAATTCGCCAGGCTCTGCCATTCTAGCCCCCTCGCGGATAGCCAGCTGCAGGATTTCATTGGTCACCGCAATTCCGCCGTGGGTGTTGATCTCGATGATGTCCTCACGGGTGAAAGTTTTGGGAGAGCGCATAGCGCCGACCATAACCTCATCCAGAATCTCCTGATTTTGAGGGTCGATGATATGGCCGTAGTTGAGTGTGTGGCTGGCCACTTTGCTTAAATCCTTGCCTTTAAAGATTTTTTTGGCAATAGCAAAGCTGTCAGTCCCGCTTAGTCTAACGATGCCGATGGCTCCTTCCCCAAGAGGGGTCGAAATGGCAGCGATGGTATCAAATTCTCGTGTTATCATATATATCCTTTCTGGAAATCTATTTTGTAAGTATCCGCCCAAAATTTACCCAAAAAGTTTCTGAGACTTTTGCATAATTTTGTACTTTTTGTGCATTATGCATTAATTGATAAATATAATCTGTAAAGTGATAGTAAACAGTAAAATGCGACTGACGGCTAGAGTTTCTTCCTTGATTTTACCAATATTCATAAAAGAAAAACAGCTGTCGGGTAGGGAATTTAGTTTATTCTAAACCTGTTCCTATCTTGCTAGTCAGTAGGAAAGAACCGTCTTCGTTTTTTGAAAAAGTTAGGATGACGGCTTGATATTTGCTTCCTTCTGGTAAGTAGGTGATGGTTTTTATTTCAGAGCCGCTGACAGTGGAAGTGGTTTCGTCAGTTGGTTTGCCGTGGTCGCGAATGACGTCTTCGTATTTTGTTCCGCCTGCACCTTTTTTCAAAATATCGCCCTCTTTGAGTGCATCAAATTCTGCTTTTGTCCATGCAAACTTGGTCTTTTCCTCTTTTTCTTTTTCCTTTTCCTTTTCTTCTTCTCTTTCAGACGAATCAATATAGGAACGATAAGAGCTCGAAAGAGTATCAAACCTTTTTCCCATTTCATTGAACATACGGGAATAGAATGATAGAGTGACCAGTGCGATAATTAAGGAGAAAAAGGAAATGACAGAGCCAATAATAGCCAAAGTTTTCGGTTTCTTTTGGTTAACAATGAGACCGATAATAGCAAGGATAAGAGCAATGGTACCGATAAAAAAAGATAGATAATTGATGATTGGTATCCAGGAGCCAAGTAAAGCGATTGATCCAAAGACAATGGCTAAAATACCTAGAACTTTATTTTCTTGTTGCATCATAACAACCTCCTCAGATTTTCTATAGCTTACTACTTCAAATATGTATTTCTTTTAGTAATTTACCTATCTTCATTGTAGCGTAAAATAGAACTAGGAGCAAGATTTTAAGGAGATTTTCGTGAAATGGAGCACTGTTTAAACGCGAAGAACCGTTTAAAGAGCTGAAAACACTTTCAAATTTCAAAGAATTGTGATATACTAAACATAGTTGATTTGAGGAGGTGCTATGGAAACTCTAAAGAAACTAGCAGGCATCAAGGCTGCTGAATTTGTCGAAGACGGGATGGTGGTCGGTCTGGGAACAGGTTCGACTGCTTACTATTTTGTCGAGGAAATTGGTCGACGTATCAAAGAGGAAGGCTTGCAGATTATTGCAGTTACAACCTCTAGCGTGACTGGCAAGCAAGCAGAAGGCTTGGGTATTCCGCTGAAATCCATCGATGAAGTGGATCAGGTCGATGTGACCGTTGATGGAGCTGATGAAGTGGATCCTCAGTTCAACGGCATCAAAGGCGGAGGCGGAGCCCTGCTGATGGAGAAAGTTGTCGCGACACCTACCAAGGACTACATCTGGGTGGTTGATGAAAGCAAATTGGTTCAAAAGCTAGGTGCTTTCAAGCTGCCAGTCGAAGTAGTGCAATATGGTGCGGAGCAAGTTTTCCGTCGCTTTGCTGAGGCAGGCTACAAGCCAAGTTTCCGTGAAAAAAATGGCCAACGTTTTATCACGGATATGCAGAATTTCATTATTGATCTAGATTTAGGTGTAATCGAAAATCCAGTCGAATTTGGCCGAGAATTAGATCATATCGTGGGCGTTGTTGAGCATGGGCTTTTCACCCAAATGGTCAACAAGGTTATCGTCGCAGGACAAGGTGGCGTAAAGGTTTTAGAAACAGACAACTAGAAAAGAGGTTTTCATGTCAAAATTTAATCGTATTCACTTAGTCGTTATGGACTCAGTCGGCATTGGGGCAGCACCAGATGCTAACAATTTTGTTAATGCAGGGGTGCCAGATGGAGCTTCCGATACTCTGGGACATATTTCCAAAGCAGTCGGCCTAGATGTGCCAAATATGGCTAAGCTAGGCTTGGGCAATATCGAGCGTGAGCAAGCACTGAAAACTGTACCAGCTGAGGAAAATCCAAGTGGTTACTATACTAAGTTAGAAGAAGTTTCTTTAGGTAAAGATACCATGACAGGCCACTGGGAAATCATGGGTCTGAATATTACTGAGCCTTTTGATACTTTCTGGAATGGCTTCCCAGAGGAAATCTTGACTAAAATTGAAGAATTTTCTGGTCGCAAAGTTATTCGTGAGGCGAACAAACCTTATTCTGGCACGGCAGTTATTGACGACTTCGGGCCTCGTCAGATGGAAACTGGCGAATTGATTATCTATACTTCTGCAGATCCAGTGCTTCAAATCGCAGCTCATGAGGAGATAATTCCTTTAGATGAGCTCTATCGTATCTGTGAATTCGCCCGCTCTATTACTTTGGAACGCCCTGCGCTTCTAGGACGGATCATCGCTCGCCCTTATGTAGGTGAGCCAGGCAACTTCACTCGTACAGCCAATCGCCATGACTATGCAGTTTCTCCATTTGAGCCAACTGTTTTGGACAAGCTCAATGAAGCTGGCATTGATACTTATTCAGTTGGTAAGATTAACGACATCTTCAACGGTGCAGGTATCAACCACGACATGGGTCACAACCAATCCAATAATCATGGAGTGGACAATCTAGTCAAGGCTATCCAGTCTGAGGACTTCAAGTACGGCTTCTCATTTACCAACTTGGTGGACTTCGATGCTCTTATGGTCACCGTCGTGACCCGCATGGCTACCGTGATTGTCTGCAGGAGTTTGACGCTCGCTTGCCAGAAATTATTGAAAACATGCGTGAGGACGACTTGCTCATGATTACCGCTGACCATGGAAATGATCCGACCTATGCCGGAACAGACCACACTCGTGAGTACATTCCGCTCTTGGTCTTTGGTAAATCCCTCAAGGGGAATGGTCACTTGCCTGTCGGACATTTTGCGGACATTTCAGCAACCATTGCTGAAAACTTCGGTGTCGACAAGGCCATGATTGGTGAAAGCTTCTTGGACAAATTGGTATAAGCATAGAGAGTGAGGAAAATATTTTATGACAACATTATCTGAGAAAATCAAAGCAACGGCAGCCTTTCTGAAAGAAAAAGGCATGACGGAACCTGAGTTTGGCTTGATCTTGGGATCTGGTTTGGGAGAGTTGGCTGAAGAAATCGAAAATGCCATTAGTCTTGACTATGCGGATATTCCAAACTGGGGTCGTTCAACTGTCGTTGGTCACGCTGGTAAATTAGTCTATGGAGACTTGGCAGGGCGTAAAGTCTTGGCGCTGCAAGGCCGTTTCCACTTTTATGAAGGAAATCCTTTAGAAATCGTTACCTTCCCAGTGCGTGTGATGAAGGCTCTCGGTGCGACAGGTGTTATCGTTACAAATGCTGCTGGCGGTATCGGTTATGGCCCTGGTACGCTTATGGCCATCACTGACCATATCAATATGACGAGTCAAAATCCTTTGATTGGTGAAAACTTGGATGAATTTGGTCCACGTTTCCCTGATATGTCTAAATCTTACACTCCAGAATACCGTGCAACTGCTCATCAAGTCGCTGATAAGCTTGGCATTAAGCTGGATGATGGTGTCTATATCGGTGTTACCGGTCCAACTTACGAAACGCCAGCAGAAATCCGTGCTTATAAGACACTCGGAGCAGATGCAGTTGGCATGTCTACAGTCCCAGAAGTCATCGTGGCTGCCCACTCAGGATTGAAAGTTCTCGGAATTTCATGCATTACCAATCATGCTGCTGGTTTTCAAGAAGAACTCAACCACGAGGAAGTGGTTGAAGTAACAGAGCGTGTCAAAGGTGATTTCAAACGACTGCTTAAAGCTATTCTTGCTGAATTGTAAGAAAAGAAAACATCATAGAGAGGGGAGAGTCTGAGTTTCAAACGAACTCGGGCTAACCATTCTATGACATTCGGTAAATATTTAAACTAAGGAAAGGTAGAGCGAGGTGTTCAGGCGTGAACACGAGCGGGAAACTATCTTTCAAAAAAAACACAGAAAGGAAGGGCGTCCGAGTTTAAATTGAACTCGGGCTAGAGGCGGTGCAAAAAAGATAAATCTACCTAGATGCAGTCGCATCTTCGTTCGATTTCCTATTTTTGCTTTGCCTCTTTTAAGCCCTTAGTATCTTATATTATGTCTATCCATATTGCTGCTAAGCAGGGTGAAATTGCTGATAAAATTCTCTTGCCAGGCGATCCGCTTCGTGCTAAGTTTATTGCGGAGAATTTCCTAGAAGATGCCGTTTGCTTTAACGAAGTGCGGAACATGTTTGGCTACACTGGTACTTACAAGGGTCAGCGGGTTTCTGTCATGGGAACTGGGATGGGAATGCCGTCTATTTCCATCTACGCGCGTGAGTTGATTGTTGACTACGGAGTGAAAAAGCTGATTCGTGTGGGAACGGCTGGCTCGCTCAATGCCGATGTTCACGTTCGTGAATTGGTTCTGGCTCAAGCAGCTGCGACGAATTCTAACATTATCCGTAATGACTGGCCTCAGTATGATTTTCCGCAGATTGCCAGCTTTGACCTGCTGGACAAGGCTTATCATATCGCTAAAGATCTGGGCATGACGACTCATGTCGGAAATGTTTTGTCGTCAGATGTTTTCTATTCGAACTATTTTGAGAAAAATATCGAGCTAGGCAAATGGGGTGTGAAAGCTGTCGAAATGGAAGCTGCGGCACTTTACTATCTGGCTGCCCAGCACCAAGTAGATGCGCTAGCTATCATGACCATTTCTGATAGTTTGGTCAATCCTGACGAAGATACGACAGCAGAGGAACGCCAAAATACCTTCACCGATATGATGAAGGTTGGGTTGGAAACCTTGATTGATTAAGCATGAATCTAGATTTAAAAGAGGAAATTCTCTTTGCGATTTCCCGTTATGACTATGCTTATGCCTATAAACTGGCGCAGAAGTTGATGGGAAGTTCCTCGATTGTAACCAGCCTATTGGCTATTCTGGCAGAGCGAAGAGAGCTCAATATTCTGCCAGCCATGGATGAAGAGTTGAAGACTGCCTTGCAGACGCAAAGCGGTTTTCAGCTTTTTTGTCATACTGATTTGGCTGATGAGCAGCTGGCCAACTATCTCTATGATTTGGAAGCCAAGCTGCGCAATGAGCAGATTATTGACTTCGTTCGGGCGGTCAGTCCAGCGATTTATCGGATTTTCATGCGCTTGATCAAGCTGGAAATTCCTGATATTGACCACTTTATCCATAATTCCCGTGAGGCCAGCTATGACCGCTGGAAGTTTGAGCGGATGCGGGAGTCGGACTATACCGTCTTGCAGCTTTTCCATGCAGAAAGCACGGTCAATTCGTCCAGTCTGACAGAGTTGATTCTGTGTTTAGATCTGCCAGAGTCTGTCAAGGAAGAGGTTAGACAGCTGCGGGAGTTGGAGAAGTCAGTCCGAAATCCGCTGGCTCATTTGATTAAGCCCTTTGATGAGGCAGAATTGTATCGGACAACGGGCTTTTCATCCCAGCATTTTATGGAGATTTTGGTGGATTTGGCACGCTTCACAGGGATTGTCTACGATCGGGAACATTTTTATTTTGATGAGGCAAACCGCTTGGTTAGAGCTTTATTGACAGGAGAGGAAAATGGATAAAATACAGCAGTTGCAAGACATGATTGACCAAAGTCAGAATATCGTCTTTTTCGGTGGGGCGGGTGTCTCGACCGAGTCTAATATACCTGACTTTCGTAGTTCGGATGGGATTTATAGTGTCAAGCTGGGGCGGCATTTTACGGCAGAGCAGCTGGTTTCGCATACCATGTTTGAGCGCTATCCGCAGGAGTTTTTCGATTTTTATAAGAAATACCTGCTCTATCCAGATGCCAAGCCCAATGCGGCTCACGCCTATCTGGCTCATCTGGAGAAGACCGGCAAGCTCAAGGCTGTAGTGACGCAAAATATTGATAGCCTGCACGAAATGGCTGGTTCAAAAAATGTCCTCAAGTTGCACGGCAGTGCGGATAGGAATTTCTGTCTAGATTGTCAGCGATTTTACGATTTGGAGGCTTTTCTAACTCTGCCTGGAACGGTGCCCTACTGCCCTGACTGCAGTGGCGTGATCAAGCCTGATGTGACCCTCTATGAAGAGACCTTGGATATGGAGACTTTCCAGCAAGCCGCGCAGGCCATTCATCAAGCCGACCTGTTGATCATCGGGGGAACCTCCTTGGTGGTTTATCCCGCAGCCAGTCTCATCCAGTACTTTGCTGGCAAGCATCTGGTCGTTATCAACAAGACCAGCATTCCGCAGGACAAGCAAGCTGACCTCGTCATCGAGGGAAAGATTGGGGAAGTTTTGGGCAAATTACGACAATAAAAAGAACACCTGATGTGAGCATTAGATGCTTGTTTCAGGTGTTTTACTTTATTTATCAAACTGTACTTCCTCAATCAGATACTCGATAAAGCGCTCGCCCATCTTGGACAGGCTGGCTTTTTCGTGCTGGATATAGACCAGCTCGATTGGATCATCGATATCCAGAGGGATGGAGACGATATTGTCTCCGTTGAGGTTGCTGTTGAGAATACCGGTCGCAATCGTGTAGCCATCCAGACCGATCAGGAGGTTAAAGAGAGTTGCACGGTCGCTGACCACGATAGATTTTTTGTGGTGCTCCTGAGAGAGGATTTCCTCAGAAAAGTAGAAGGAGTTATGCGTACCTTGGTCATAGCTGAGATAAGGGAAATCTTCCAAGTCTGACAGTTGTACCAGCTTTTTCTTGGCCAGCGGATTGGACTTGCTGACAAAGATATGGGGCTGTGCTGTGAAGAGGTGGGTCGCAATCAGATGGCTATCATCCAGCATTTTAGAAAGAACATCGCGGTTGTAGCTATTGAGAAAGAGGACGCCAATCTCGCTGCGAAAGTTCTTCACGTCATCAATGATTTCCCAAGTCCGAGTTTCCCGCAGAAAGAGCTCGTATTTCTCCATATCGCTTTTTTTAAGCAATGAGACAAAGGCATTGACTACAAAGGCATAGTGCTGGGCAGAGACGCTAAAAAGCTCGCGGTGGGCGACAGGATTTTTGTATCGCTCTTCTAAAAGCTGAGTCTGCTCCACCACTTGGCGGGCATAGGAAAGAAACTCCATGCCGTCCTTGGTCAAGGTGATTCCTTTGGGATTGCGAATGAAATCTCGATGCCCATTTCATTTTCCAAATCCCGCACAGCGTTGGACAAGCTAGGCTGGGTGATAAAAAGTTGCTTGGCAGCTTCGTTCATGCTACCTGTCTCGACGATTTTGATAATGTAGTGTAATTGTTGAATTCTCATAGGTCTATTTTATCACAAATTGGGGATTTTTTCTTGACAAATCAGGAAGATTAGCAAATGTTTGCTTGCCAAACTTGCCTGTGCTAAAATGAAAGAAATAAGGAGGGAGATATGGCCAAAGATGCTGACTATAAGAAGCGTTCAGTAGTTGGACCAATTACTATTTTTATAGTCTTTATGACAGTTTGTATCATGCTTGCACTTGGGAAACTAATGCTTACGTGGGGAGCTCATGCTGTTTATAAGGATTTGGAGCGAAAGAGTATGTCCTCGTCTGTTTATCAAAAGTCATCAGAGGAGCTTAAGCTAGAAGAGAACGTTTTAGAGAGAGGGAACCATCGTTTTACATGGACAACTGAGGAAATCATCAATCTGCAAATAAAGGATCCCGCTGCTGGTCAAAACGGATCTTCTCTGGACCAAGTCCTTGAAAAGCATGGTAAGGCCTCAAGCTTTCTTTATACTGAGAGCAATGGGAATATTGAATTAAGCTATGTCAGTGAGGGGATTCAAGGTCATCATAGCAGTCTAAGGTTGACATTTGAAAAAGATGGAGCAGGCTATCATCTCATTGGTAAGAGAGCGAATATTCTTGATGAGGCCTATCCAACTTTGCCACAGGGAGATAGTCCCTATCTCTGGACCAAGGCTGATATTGCTGCTTTACAAGTTCGTGACGAGAACACAGGCCATACTGGTATGTCCTACGAAGAGATCGTTCAATTATTTAGTCTGCCTCGAGAATCAGAAGTATTTATTTCGCGCTTGGACGCAGCAGATAGCCAGCATATTGGCTTGGAACTCAAATACTTAACTTCAGATGAAAGATATAATAATGAATGGGTTCATTTAATCTTTCATCGTCAAGAAGATGGCGCCTTTCGGTTGACGAAAGTTTCTAGTCATATTGATAGAAGAGAAAGATAGGCGGCCTTATGGCCTCCTTAGGTAGCCAAAGCAGGCAGACAGGATATTGTGGATGGCAGAGAGTCTGGCACTTTCTCAAATATATACAAACAGATTCAAGTCCATTTTGCAATTTCAATCTATTCGTGATATGATGAGTTTTTAGACTGACAAGGAGTCGTTATGAAGAGACAAGAAGATTCGTTTGAAGATATTGCTTTTGAGCTAGAAAAGGAAACCCATAAGTCTAAGTTTTTGCCGTTCATGGTAGTAGCTATTGTTGTATTTTCTATCATTGGAACAGTTTTTTTGACACTTTCTCTTTCAGGAAAAAGCAAAGCCAAGCAGATGCCAACTCCGTCTAGCCAGATTAGTTCGTCATCAAATAGTTTGGAAGATGAGAAAGCTGAAGCAGAACAATTCGCTAAAAGTCTTATCGTTTCTCCAGAAAAAAGCGGTCCCTTTCTTTGGACAGTTGAAAAGGCAGTCGCGCTTCCCATGAACAAATACAAGGGCGGAGCCGTCTTGGAAGATGTGTTAAAAGAATTTGGGAAACCGGTTCAAGGTGGGGCCTGGATTGATTTTTTGCCAAATCATAAAGTTCAAAAACATATTCGCCTTATCTGGAAATCGAAAAATGGTAGTATGGGCTATGTATCTTTAACCTTTGCTGAATTTGATGGTGTCTATAAGCTCATTTCAAAATACCATTTTAGCCTTTCAAGTGATAAAATTCAGGTGGATAACAATCCTAAAAGATCCTTTTTATGGACGCAGGCATACATCGATAGTCTTGTTATTGGTGCTAGAGAAGGAACAGCTAAAGGTACACCATATGATGAGATTGTTTTAAAAGTCGGCTTACCTCTATATCAGACGATTTCTGGAGACGACAATCAACTGAAGATGCGGGTTGATTATGTTAATCCAGATTCTTGGCAAAATCCAGAACAATTGAAAAGAGTTCATTTAGAATTCTACAAGCAAGGAGATGATAGATGGCGTTTGGTGTCTAAAGAAAGTGAGTAAACTAAATCGATAAGAAAGAGGAGGAAAATGAGGAGAAGTAGCAAGAAAAAACGTGATCTTCATTCGTTTAGAGAGATCAAAAGAGACCTTTATCGTCAACAAAAGCTAAAACGAGAAGAGCTCAGAATGATGACGATGAAGGAGGAGAAAAAAAGAATTGGCTTGGCTTTTACCCTTCTTTGTTTGGCAATCTCTTTTGCTTTGTTCTTTGGCTTCTATTATTTATCGCAACAGGTTCCTAACAAAGCCGAACTGAAGTACAAATATGACGATAAATCCTCGTCAGTTAGTGGAGACAGCTCAGCTAGTCAGCAAAATGATGATGAATCAACATTGACCCAAGAACAAAAGGAACTAAAAAAGAAAATTGTTGAGGAAGATGAAGAGAAGTTTGCTTTTAATTGGACGTTAGATAATTTTGTAGAGCTCAAGGTGGAAAATGGGGGGACTAATAGTCCAACTTTAGAAGAAGTTATTGCGAAATATGGTAAGGGTTCAGATGTGAGTTTTGCTACAAAAGGATTGACACTAACTTATAAGACAAGAATTATAGATGTTCCGAGATATGGCGCGTCGGGACATCCTCAGGAAATCAGTTTGGTTTTTTATGACCCTGATTCGAATGGCAAGAACTATTATTTGATAAGTAAAAGTGCAGTATATTTAGATGACAGTAGCTATCCTTCAGCGACGAAAGACGAATTTGTCTTTAAGTGGAAGCCAGAAGATATGGATACATTAAAAATAGGTGATAGCCGGCATGGCAAAGGCGGGATGACCTATCAAGAGGTTATTGAGCGTTTTGGACTTCCTTCAGAACTTAATATTTATGGAAGTGGCATGAGCGATAGCCCCCTATCACTACGGGCCAATTATAGAAACTTTCAAAATAGAGAACGAAAATATGATTCAGTAACCTTGATTTTCAAGCGGCAGGAAGATGGCAGTTTTTATCTGGCAAATGCAAATAGTGAATTTGACAAGAGCTGGTAAGACTGTGATTCCTTAGAGAAAATTTGAAAGTTCTAATGTTTTTTCTATCTTGACAATCCTTATCGCTAACGATATAATGTTTACAATTTAACCTTTAATCAAGTCCAGTGAGGCTGCAAGGTAGGGAAAACGGTATAAGGGGCAATTTGACTGCCTCGTTTTTTGCGAAACCTTGCTGTGGCAAGGTTTTTTCTTGTAGAAAGTGAGGTTGTCATGGTTAGTGACAGTTGTAAAAAGAGATTTGGCAAGATTATGCTGGAGCAAATGGAGCTCTTGGAGCAGGTAGAAATTGCGCCTCAGATTTTTTCGATGCGCCTGAGAGGAAAGATGGTGAGCCAGATGCAGGTTGGGCAATTCCTGCATATCCGAGTGCCAGATGATAGCAAGCTTCTGCGACGCCCGATTTCCATATCGGAGATTGATCGGGAGAAAAATATCTGCCGGATTATCTATCGGGTCGAAGGTGGCGGAACGGCCATTTCTCTCAGCTTCCTGTCGGTAGCTATCTTGATGTCATGGGACCTCAGGGAAATGGCTTTGATTTGTCTCCGGTAGAAAAGGGCGGCAAGGTCTTGATCATTGGTGGTGGTATCGGTGTGCCTCCTCTCTTACAAACGGCCAAAGAACTGCATGCCAAGGGAGCCCACGTTACAGCAGTATTAGGATTTGCCAATCAATCTGCGGTTATTTTGGAAGAAGAATTTCGTGAGTGCAGTCAGTTGTTTATCACTACAGATGATGGTACTTATGGTCAAAAAGGCTATGTATCAACCATTGTCGATGAGCTGACAGAAGAGTTTGCGGCGGTTTATTCTTGTGGGGCGCCCGGTATGCTCCAGTATGTGGATCGAAAATTTCATGATCATCCCCATGCCTATCTATCGATGGAGTCTCGGATGGCTTGTGGCATGGGTGCCTGCTATGCCTGCGTCGTTCATGTAGCAGGTCAGGATGAAGCGGTCAATAAGCGGGTTTGTGAAGACGGTCCAGTTTTTGAGACTGGGACCATTGTGCTTTAGGAGGATAAGGAAATGACTGAAAATCGTTTGAAAATTTCTTTGCCAGGATTAGAGCTGAAAAATCCAATCATTCCAGCTTCAGGCTGTTTTGGCTTCGGTCAAGAGTATGCCAAATACTATGATTTGGATCTACTGGGCTCTATTATGATCAAGGCGACGACGCAACATCCCCGCTTTGGCAATCCAACGCCCCGTGTGGCTGAGACGCCAGCTGGCATGCTCAATGCTATCGGCCTCCAAAATCCAGGTGTCGATGCCGTTTTGGCTGAAAAACTTCCTTGGCTGGCTCAGCACTATCCGGACTTACCGATTATTGCCAATGTGGCTGGTTTTTCCAATGAAGAATATGCTTATGTATCTGGAAAAATCTCTCAAGCTCCCAATGTCAAAGCGATTGAGCTCAATATTTCCTGCCCCAATGTAGACCACGGCAATGCGGGGCTTTTAATCGGGCAAGTCCCTGAGCTAGCCTATGAAGCAGTAAAATCAGCAGTTGCTGCCTCCCAAGTCCCAGTCTATGTCAAATTGACCCCCAGCGTAGCAGATATTACCCAAGTGGCCAAGGCGGCAGAAGATGCGGGCGCGAGCGGACTGACCATGATCAATACCTTGGTGGGCATGCGTTTCGATTTGAAAACGAAGCGGCCAATCATTGCCAATGGAACGGGAGGTATGTCTGGTCCAGCTGTCTTTCCTGTGGCGCTCAAGCTGATTCGTCAGGTCGCTCAGTTCACCAAACTGCCAATTATTGGTATGGGGGGAGTCGACTCGGCAGAGGCGGCTCTGGAGATGTTTATCGCTGGTGCGTCAGCTATTGGCGTCGGAACGGCGAATTTTACCGACCCGTATGCCTGCCCCAACATCATAGAAAAGCTGCCGCAAGTCATGGATCAATACGGTATTGAAAGCTTAGAAAGCTTGAGAAAAGAAGTCAGAGAAAATTTACTTTAAGCTCGATTTTCTCTTGACAAACTTCCCAGTAAATTATAGAATGTTTAAGATAAAACCTTTAAAGAAGTCCAGAGAGGCTCTAAGGCGCATACGTTTAAAATGGCAGATTCTGCCACATTTTCGTGTAACCTTGCTCTCGGGCAAGGTTTTTTCTATGATTATAGTAAGTAACAAGCAAGGAGAAGAACTGCATGCGTGAAGAACGTCCTATTATCGCCCTAGACTTTCCATCTTTTGATGATGTCAAGAACTTTCTGGAACATTTCCCTGAAGATGAAAAACTGTATGTCAAAATCGGCATGGAATTCTTTTATGCCATTGGTCCAGAAATTGTGCATTATTTGAAAGGCTTGGGACATAGTATTTTCCTTGATTTGAAATTGCACGACATTCCTAATACCGTGCGTTCAGCCATGTCTGTTTTGGGAACATTTGGCATTGATATGGTGACGGTTCATGCGGCTGGTGGCGTTGAGATGATGCGGGAGGCTAAAAAAGTTCTCGGTGACAATGCGAAGCTAGTAGCGGTAACCCAGTTGACTTCGACCAGTGAAGAAGACATGCGCGACTGCCAAAATATCCAAACAACCGTGCAAGAATCCGTTGTCAATTATGCCCGCAAGGCCAAGGAAGCTGGGCTGGATGGGGTTGTTTGTTCAGCCTTGGAAGTTGAGCTGATCAAGGAAGCTACGGCGGACGATTTCTTTGCGTGACACCGGGTATCCGGCCGGCAGGTGCTGAAATCGGTGACCAAAAACGGGTCATGACGCCGCAGGAAGCTCATCAGATTGGCAGCAATTATATTGTGGTTGGTCGTCCGATTATTCAGGCTGAAAATCCTTGGGATGCTTATCACGAGATTAAGAAACAGTGGAACAGCTAAGTAAGAATTTCAAATGAAACCGTCATAGGAAACGAATAGCTTAAAAACAGATGTATAAGGAGTAAAAAATGACTTTAGCCAACGATATTGCACGCGACTTGTTGAAAATCAAAGCGGTTTACTTGAAACCAGAGGAGCCTTTTACTTGGGCTTCTGGGATTAAATCACCGATTTACACAGATAACCGAGTGACTTTGGCCTACCCAGAAACTCGGACTTTGATTGAAAATGGCTTTGTCGAAAAAATTCGCGCGGAATTTCCTGATGTGGAAGTGATTGCGGGCACGGCAACGGCGGGTATTCCTCACGGTGCTATCATCGCCGACAAGATGAATCTACCTTTTGCTTATATCCGCAGCAAACCAAAAGATCACGGGGCGGGCAATCAGATTGAAGGTCGAGTGGCTCCTGGTCAAAAGATGGTTGTGATTGAAGATTTGATTTCCACTGGCGGTTCTGTTTGGATGCTATTGCGGCAGCTAAGCGTGAAGGAGCGGATGTGATCGGTGCTGCAGCCATTTTCACCTACGAATTGCCCAAGGCGGATAAGAACTTTGCGGATGCAGGTGTGAAATTGGTGACCTTGTCAAACTATACAGAGCTTATCCACTTGGCTGAGCAAGAAGGCTACATCAATGCAGAAGGATTGGCTTTGCTGAAGAAGTTCAAAGATGATCAAGAAAACTGGCAAAATTAAGAAGGTACGAGGAGGCGGAACTAGCATGTTCCTGTCTCCTTTTTAGGATTTACTTGGCCTCTGCTCACTTTTTAAAATAGCAAAAAGTGCTTGATTTTGTTATAATAAAGCCATGTCTAAGATTTATCATATCACCTTTTTGATCTTGCAAAAAATCATGCTGGTATTGAGCCTTCATTGGTTGTTTACAGCTATTTTTCATGTGTCGCAGTTGAGTAGTTTGGCTCTGATTTTGTTTGGAGTCTTGGCCTTTCTAGCGGATCGCTATCGGCTTCAGCTCAAGGAGTCTTATCATTTTCTAATGAGGCATAAGTTGGCGATTGTCTTGGCAGCTCTTATTTTTCAGCTCATCATGCTCTTATCGGCTGAGCTTTTGATTCGACGGGACGCAGCAGTGGTTTTCACAGGGGCTTTCAAGTACCTGAAGGAGTCAGCCATTTCTAGCTATCTGACGCGCAATCCCAACAATCTGCCCCTCTTTCTCTATGAGCGTTTTTTCTTTAACCTTTTTGGTGAAGCAGCTCTCTGGATTATGCAGGGACTCAATCTTTTTTACGTCAATATTGCGACTTGGATCCTCTACAAAGGCTGTCAGCGGTATTTTTCGCAGGCTACAGCTGATGCGGTTTTCAGCCTTTATGTGGCCTTGGTCGGATTCTCGCCTTACTACATGTCCATGTACACAGACATTCCCCCCTTGCCTTTGATTAGTCTACAGATTTTTCTAGCTTTGGGTTTAATTGAAAATAAGGGGAATAGTCGCCAAATCATTGCTAGAAGCCTTTTATTAGGGATTCTGACTAGTCTTGCCTTTTTGATTCGTCCGACAGTGATGATTCTGTTGATTGCTGTTTTTGGAGTTTTGTTTCTGAGACAAAACTGGAAAAAGTTTTTCTTGACTGCGGCGGTCTTTGCTCTAAGCTTTTCAGCAGGCTATCTTCCGCTTCATTATGGCCTAGCCCACCAGACAGAAGTGCCGATTATCCAAGGCGAAGGACTGGCCAAAGGACCACTGCTTTTCATCAATCTGGGGCTAACCAATATCGGTCACGATCAGGAGGACATGAAGGAAGGGCTGTTGCAATACGTTGAGCCTGACAAGCGAGCTGACTACAATAACGGCATGTTTACCAGAGAAAATGTCATCAAAGAAATCAAACGCCGCTTGAAAGAATACACTCCGCTGACCTTTCTACAGCACCTGTATTATAAACACTCTTTGACAGTTGCTGAAGGAAACTTGGGTTGGCTCTATCGTAGTGTTGAAAATGAAAAGACGCCTTATATTTCACCACTTTATGAGTTTACAAAAGACAATGCATTCGCCCAGTTTATCCGTGATTTCTTCCTCAATTCTGATAAGGATAGTTTCGATTTTATTCGCTGCTCAAGCAGGCAGTTTGGATTATCATGGCTTTGGGACTGGTCTTTGCCCTCTGGAAATACCGACCAAACGATTCCTTGAATTTCTTAAGCTTGGCAGTCTTTGGTGGCCTCCTCTTTTTGCAAATTTTTGAGGGAGGGAAGACGCGATATTTGATTCAGTTTTTGCCGCAGATTCTGATTTTGTCTGCTGTGGGTCTAGCTCAGTATCCTCAGGGTTTAGACAACATTCGCTTTTGGAGTAGAAAGAAGGAGTCTTTAGAATGAAAAGACCTGTACCTATCTACGAACCGCTTTATAGCTTGAAACCTATCGCTGAGAATATCTGGATTGTCGACGGTGATTTGATTGAGATGGATGCAGTGGTGACAAAGTTGCCCTTTTCTACCCGCATGACTGTCATCAAGTTAGCAAATGGTCATCTCTGGTGTCATTCACCAATCCAGCCAAATCAAGCCTTGTTTGACCAGTTGGACGCTTTGGGACCAGTTTCGCATCTTGTTTCTCCAAATAAGATTCACTATGCATATATAGCTGACTGGAAGAAGCGTTATCCTGAGGCAATTGCTTGGTCTAGCCCAGGAGTTGAGGGGAGAGCGGCCAAGCAGAAAATTCTAGTCACTTTTGATGAAAAGCTGACGAATGAGGCTCCGCAAGCTTGGGCAGGTCAGATAGAACAGTTGGTTTTCAAGGGAAGTGCTTATATTGAAGAAGTTGTCTTTTTTCACAAGGACAGTCAAACCTTGATTTTGACGGATTTAATTGAGAATTTTGAAACAGAGCATTTTCCAAATCCGTTTCGCAGCAAGGTTTATAAGTTAGTTCGTGTTGCAGCTCCGGATGGCCAGACGCCTATTGACTACCGTATGACCTTTATCGGTCATCAAAAAGAAGCTAAGGAGTGTTTGAAGCGAATACTGGCTTGGCAACCGGAAAAAATTATCCTAGCTCACGGTTCTTGTTTTCTGGAAAATGGCAGAGCAGAACTCAAAAGAGCACTTAGGTGGATTAGGTAAGAGAATTTTATCGTAGGAAATGAGAGGAGACATATATATGCAGCATTCAGCTTGGCACGCTTTGATTAAGGAGCAGCTGCCGGAAGGTTATTTTGCAAAAATCAATCGTTTTTTAGACGAGGTGTACGCTTCGGGGACCGTTTACCCACCTCGGGAAAAGGTGTTTAATGCGATTCAGACGACAGATTTAGCAGATGTTAAGGTGGTTATTTTAGGGCAGGATCCCTACCACGGACCGAGACAGGCGCAGGGCTTGAGTTTCGGTTCCTGATGACATTCCAGCTCCGCCTTCTTTGCAGAATATTCTCAAAGAACTAGCGGATGATATCGGAGTGAAGGATTCGCATGATTTGACTTCCTGGGCTCAGCAAGGTGTTCTCTTGCTCAATGCTGGGCTGACAGTGCCTGCTGGTCAGGCCAATGCGCATGCTGGCTTAATCTGGGAGCCTTTTACAGATGCTATTATCAAGGTCGTTAATGCAAAGTCAGATCCAGTTGTCTTTATCTTATGGGGGTCTTACGCTCGCAAGAAAAAAGCCCTGATTAGCAATTCCCAACATTTGATTATCGAGTCGGCTCACCCAAGTCCGCTGTCTGCCTATCGTGGTTTCTTTGGCAGCAAACCCTTTTCACGGACCAATGATTTCTTAGTGGCTAAGGGCTTGGAGCCAATCGATTGGTTAGCATAGGAGGTAGTATGGTTCAGTTAGCAACGATTTGTTATATCGATAATGGGCGGGAATTTCTCATGCTGCACCGCAACAAAAAGCCCAACGATGTTCATGCTGGGAAATGGATTGGAGTCGGTGGTAAGTTAGAGCGAGGAGAAACCCCGCAGGAATGTGCGGCACGCGAGATTCTAGAGGAAACAGGACTAAAGGCCAAGCCTGTTCTCAAAGGCGTCATTACTTTTCCAGAATTCACTCCCGACTTGGACTGGTACACCTATGTTTTCAAGGTGACGGAGTTCGAGGGAGAATTGATTGATTGCAATGAAGGGACTTTGGAATGGGTGCCTTACGATCAAGTTCTTTCAAAGCCGACTTGGGAAGGAGATCATACCTTTGTTGAATGGCTGCTGGAGGATAAGCCTTTCTTTTCAGCCAAATTTGTTTATGATGGTGATAAACTGCTCGACACGCAGGTCGATTTTTACGAATAAAGGAGATAGAAAATGCTACTAATCAAGAATGGCCGTGTAATGGATCCTAAGTCTGGTCTGGATCAAGTGTGCGATGTGCTGGTGGAGGGCAAGAAATTGTCAAAATTGGCCAAAATCTGGAAGCGGCTGATGCCCAAGTCCTAGATGCTAGTGGTTTGGTCGTTGCCCCCGGTTTGGTCGACATTCACGTTCATTTTCGGGAGCCAGGTCAGACCCATAAAGAAGACATTCACACAGGAGCTTTGGCAGCGGCAGCGGGTGGCTTCACAACGGTTGTTATGATGGCCAATACCAATCCGACCATTTCTACTGTTGAAACCCTGCAGGAAGTGATGGAGTCGGCTAGTCGTGAAAATATCCATATCAAGTCGGTCGCGACCATTACAGAGAATTTTGATGGTCAGCATCTGACAGACTTCAAAGCTCTTTTGGCTGCTGGTGCGGTTGGCTTCTCAGATGATGGGATTCCGCTGACCAACGCTGGGATTGTCCGCCAAGCCCTGATAGAAGCACGTAAAAACGATACTTTTATCAGTTTGCACGAGGAAGACCCAAATCTCAACGGTATCCTCGGCTTTAACGAGCATATTGCTAAAGAGCATTTTCATATTTGCGGCGCGACAGGTGTGGCAGAATACAGCATGATTGCTCGCGATGTCATGATTGCTTATGATGCTAAGGCGCATGTCCATATCCAGCATTTGTCCAAGGCTGAAAGTGTCAAGGTTGTCGAGTTTGCCCAAAAACTAGGCGCTCAAGTCACTGCTGAAGCAGCACCTCAGCACTTCTCTAAGACAGAAGCTCTGCTATTGACCAAGGGCAGCAGTGCTAAGATGAATCCGCCTCTGCGCTTAGAATCGGATCGTCTGGCCGTTATCGAAGGGCTGAAGTCTGGCGTTATTTCTGTCATTGCGACGGACCACGCACCTCACCATGCCGACGAGAAAAATGTGGCGGATATTACCAAGGCGCCGTCTGGTATGACTGGTCTTGAGACCTCGCTTTCTCTAGGGCTGACCTATCTGGTGGAAGCAGGGCATCTTAGCCTCATGGAGCTCTTAGAGAAGATGACGGTCAATCCAGCTAGTCTCTATGATTTTAACGCTGGTTTTCTAGCCGAAGAAGGTCCAGCTGACATCACTATTTTTGATCCTAAAGCTGACCGTCTGGTTTCCGACCATTTTGCCTCCAAGGCAGCCAATTCACCTTTTGTTGGCGAAGAGCTGAAAGGCCAAGTCAAATATACCATCTGCGATGGGGAAATTGTCTTCCAAGCATAAGCAGACATTCATATAAAATCAGAGAGTGGGACAGAAATCGGTAATTCGTTAGAATTCGATTTCGTCGTCCCACCTCCGCACAGTTGAGTAGGACTATAAAAGCTGATGAAATCAGCGTGGTAGAGCCCACTCAACCACTGCGTCTTGCTCGACAATCCAAAGACAATTGAGAGGCTAGGACTTTTGTCCCAGCCTCTTTTTTATCAGAAGAAAGATTAACCTGAAATAGCATTCCCTTTTTACAGAAAAAACAGTATAATAGTAGAAAAAACATAGACTGGAGCTTTTATTTATGAAGAAGAAGCATCTTATTTTACCTGTTTTGTCCACGGTTCTGTTGGCACCTGCCTTTTTGGACCATCAAGTTGCTGCGGATGAGGTTCAGCCAGCAACTGCTGTAGCAAATGTTAGTGACTCAGCTCAAAAACCAGCTGACACGGATTTGGCACAAACAGGTGGAGTTTCTGCCGATGAAGCTAGCGTAAATGCGGCCATCGCAGCTAATGCTCAAGATGTATCAGGATCGTCTGACGCAAGCTTGCCTGAAGCCACCATCCTTCATACAAACGATGTGCACGGTCGTATCGTTGAAGAAAAAGGTGTAATCGGTGATGCCAAACTTGCAACAGTTATCAAGGAAGAACGCGCGAAAAATCCTCAAACACTGGTTGTAGATGCAGGAGATGCTTTCCAAGGTTTGCCAATTTCTAACAGCTCCAAAGGAGAAGAACGCGCGAAGATCCTCAATGAAATCGGCTATGATGCTATGGCGGTCGGAAACCATGAATTTGACTTTGGTTTGGATGAGGCTAAAAAATATAAAGAAATCCTCAATTTCCCACTTCTTAGCGCCAACACTTATGCCAACAATGCCCGTGTCTTCCAAGCGTCAACCATTGTGGACAAGGATAAGAATGTCGAAGGTGATGAATTTGTCGTGATCGGGGTGACCACTCCTGAGACAGCTACAAAAACTCACCCCAAAAATATTCAAGGTGTGACTTCCGCGGATCCAATCACAGAGGTTAATCGGGTGATTGACGAAGTTGAAGCGCGTGCAGCAGCTGAAGGCAAGACTTACAAACTATGTCGTTCTGGCTCACTTGGGTGTGGATACGACGACACCAGTTGAGTGGCGCGGTTCTACCTTGGCTGATGCCCTTTCTAAAAATGCTAAGCTGAAGGGCAAGCGGGTTACAGTGATTGACGGCCATTCTCACACAGTAGAGTCCACTACTTACGGTGAAAATGTGACCTACAACCAGACTGGTAGTTATTTGCACAATATCGGTAAAGTTACCTTTAAGGCCAACCAACTTCTGGGCAATCCTCAGCAAATCCCAGCTGAAACAGCTAAAAAAGCGACTCCAGACCCAGTTGTAGCAGATATGGTCAAGAAGATTAAGGAAAAATACGATGCAGAAAATGCCAAGGTAATCGTAGCCAATAGTCCTGTGGAGCTTAACGGGGACCGTGAAAATGTCCGCGTTCGAGAAACCAATCTGGGGAATGTGGTAGCCGATGCCCTTTACAAATACGGCCAAACAGGCTTTGCCAACAAAACTGACTTGGCTGTGACCAACGGGGGCGGCCTACGGGAAACCATTGCCAAAGACAAGCCAATCACTAAGGGAAATGTCATCGCTGTATTGCCATTTGGAAATACCATTTCTCAAATCAAGGTAACAGGTCAGAATATCGCAGATATGTTTGCCAAATCTTTAGGCTCAATCCTGCAAGAAAAAGATGGAAAACCTGTCTTGGATGAAAACGGCCAACCATTGCTAGAGCCAAGTGGCGGTTTCTTGCAAGTTTCTGGTGCTAAAGTTTACTATGACACAACTCTGCCAGCAGAGAAACGGATCCTTCGCATTGAAATTAAGAATAAAGAAACAGGTGCTTATGAAGCCCTTGACTTGGCTAAGACCTATTACCTGACAACCAATGACTTCCTAGCAGCAGGTGGTGATGGTTATACCATGCTGGGTGGTGCGCGTGAGGAAGGTCCATCTATGGACGTGGCCTTTGCAGAGTATCTGGAAAGTGCAGATTTGACAGCCTATGCAGCAATCAATCCAAATTCTCGCACGATTTCTATGTCTGCTAGCAAGGATACAGATGGAGATGGTTACACAGATATCGAGGAAATCCAGCAGGGCACTGATCCAAAAGATGCCACTTCTAAGCCTGGACAAAGTAATCCAGCAACCCCAACCAATCCGACTAACCCAGCAAATCCTACCAACCCAACTAATCCAACAGTTCCAACAAGACCAAGCAATCCAGTGGTTCCGAGCCAGCCTAATCATCCGGTTGTGCCTGAGACAAAACCACAAGAAGAACCTTCTGTTGAGAAGCCAAATACAGCTCAGCCAGTAGCTAATAAGGCGACTTATCAAGCTCCAGCACAGGTTCGTCCGACAGAACTAGCAAGCAAACAAGGTACTCTTCCGAAAACAGGAAGCAAGAATCCTGTTCTTCTTCCCTCTTCGGACTGGTTCTGGGAACCTTAGGCGTATCAAGCCTGAAAAAAACTCAAAAAGATTAAAAAAATGAGGCTGGGACAAAAGTCCTAGCCTCTCAATTGTTTTTTTGGATTGTCGAGCAAGACGCAGTGGTTGAGTGGGCTATACTACGCTGATTTCATCAGCTTTTACAGCCCTACTCAACTGTGCGGAGGTGGGACGACAAAATCGAATTCTAACGAATGACCGATTTCTGTCCCACTCTCATTTTTTTGGATTTTGCTTGGTCAGGTTAATGCCCCAAGGGATTAGGTTTTCAGTTTTATTTTGAATCCGTTGGATATTGTCCCGATGACGAAGGATGATAATAGCCGCTAAGAGAATAATAATCAGGGTAAAGAGGAAATCATAGCTAGGTAGGATAAAGCCTAAAGCAGGAAAAATCAAGACAGACAGGATAGCCACGCTTGCAGAAACCACGCTAGCGAGGGAAATCATACTTCCCAGATAGAGGGTTGTCACAAAGACCAATATCAGATAGACAAAGAAAGCGGGTGAGAAGCCCAGAACAGCTCCAGCACTGGTCGCCACGGCTTTGCCGCCCTTGAAGCCAGCAAAGATTGGAAAGGTATGGCCAATCACGGCCAAGAGGCCAAAAATCAGTGGTGAAATCCCATCAATATGTAGGAAAAGCGGCAGCAGCGTTGCCAGTGTACCTTTGAAAAAGTCAATGGCAAAGGTGGCGGTGCCGGCCGTCTTTCCCAAGATACGGAAAGTATTGGTTGTGCCAGTATTGCCACTGCCGTATTCGCGCAGGTTCTTTTTAAAGAAAATCTGCCCAATCCACAAACCTGTCGGAATGGAGCCCAGTAAATATGCTAGTAATAATCCAAGTATCGTGTTCATCATGATTTTATTATACCATGATTTGGAACGTGGACAAAGAACTATGATAAGAATATTTAGAGAATTGTCTAGTCTGACGCTTGTAGCTAGCTTGCCTTTCTCCAAAATCACTTGAAATCCAGATTCTATCGAGGCTGGGACAAAAGTCCTAGCCTCTCAATTATCTTTGGATTGTCGAGCAAGACGCAGTGGTTGAGTGGGCTCTACTAGGCTGATTTCATCAGCTTTTACAGCCCTACTCAACTGTGCGGAGGTGGGACGACGAAATCGAATTCTAACGAATTACCGATTTCTGTCCCACTCTCATTTTTTAGAAAAAACTTTGCAAAATTCACCAAAAACTTGTAAGATAATAAGGATGACTATCATGCAGGAGGTTCCTTGTGGCAAAAAAGGAAATCAATATTAACAATTACAATGACGATGCCATTCAGGTATTAGAAGGGTTGGATGCGGTCCGCAAACGTCCGGGGATGTATATCGGATCGACTGACGGAGCGGGACTCCACCATCTGGTTTGGGAGATTGTAGACAATGCTGTCGATGAAGCCCTGTCAGGCTTCGGTGACCGAATCGAGGTTACGATAAACAAGGACGGCAGTCTAACCGTTCAAGACTATGGTCGTGGAATGCCGACTGGGATGCACGCTATGGGAATTCCCACGGTTGAGGTCATTTTCACAGTTCTTCACGCCGGTGGTAAGTTCGGTCAAGGGGGCTATAAGACCTCGGGCGGTCTCCACGGTGTAGGTTCCTCTGTCGTCAATGCCTGTCCAGTTGGCTGGAAGTGGAAATCACGCGCGACGGCACTGTTTACAAGCAGCGCTTTGAAAATGGCGGAAAACCAGTCACTACGCTCAAGAAAATCGGCACTGCACCTAAGTCCAAGTCTGGGACCAAAGTGACCTTCATGCCGGACGATACGATTTTTTCAACGACAGACTTTAAGTACAACACCATTGCGGAGCGCCTTAAGGAATCAGCCTTTCTGCTCAAGAATGTCCGCCTGTCACTGACTGATGCGCGGACTGGCGAAGAAGTAGAGTTCCACTATGAAAACGGGGTTGAAGACTTTGTCAGCTATCTCAATGAAGACAAGGAAACCCTGACTCCTGTCCTCTATTTCGAGGGTGAGGAGAGTGGCTTCCAAGTCCAGGTGGCCCTCCAGTACAACGACGGCTACTCGGACAATATCCTGTCCTTTGTCAATAATGTCCGCACCAAGGATGGCGGTACCCACGAGACGGGGCTCAAGACCGCTATTACCAAGGCTATGAACGACTATGCCAGAAAGACCGGTCTGCTCAAGGACAAGGACAAGAATCTGGAAGGTTCGGACTACCGCGAGGGTCTGGCTGCTGTCCTCTCCATCCTCGTTCCAGAAGAACACCTCCAGTTTGAAGGTCAGACCAAGGACAAACTGGGCAGTCCTCTAGCTCGTCCTGCCGTGGATTCCATCGTCTCTGACAAGCTGACCTTCTTCCTCTTGGAAAATGGCGAGCTGGCATCTAACCTCATCCGCAAGGCCATCAAGGCCAGAGATGCCAGGGAAGCAGCCCGCAAGGCGCGTGACGAAAGCCGGAATGGCAAGAAGAATAAAAAAGACAAGGGCTTGCTCTCTGGAAAGCTAACTCCAGCCCAGTCCAAGAACCCAGCCAAGAACGAACTCTATCTGGTCGAGGGAGACTCTGCTGGTGGCTCTGCCAAGCAAGGTCGTGACCGTAAGTTCCAAGCCATCCTGCCCCTGCGCGGTAAGGTCATCAACACCGCCAAGGCCAAGATGGCCGACATTCTCAAGAACGAGGAAATCAACACCATGATCTACACGATAGGAGCGGGTGTCGGGTCAGACTTTACCCTTGAGGATGCCAACTATGACAAGATCATCATCATGACCGATGCGGACACCGACGGTGCCCATATCCAGACCTTGCTGCTGACCTTTTTCTATCGCTATATGCGCCCGCTGGTTGAGGCTGGCCGCGTCTATATCGCTCTGCCGCCTCTCTACAAGATGTCCAAGGGCAAGGGTAAGAGCGAAGTCGTCGAGTATGCTTGGACGGATGGTGAGCTGGATGACCTGCGCTGCAAGTTTGGCAAGGGAGCCATGCTTCAGCGCTACAAGGGTCTCGGTGAAATGAACGCCGACCAGCTCTGGGAGACCACCATGAATCCCGACACCCGCACCCTCATCCGTGTCACCATCGAAGACTAGCCCGCGCCGAACGCCGTGTCAATGTCCTCATGGGCGACAAGGTCGAACCAAGACGGAAATGGATTGAGGATAATGTCAAGTTTACGCTTGAGGAGAGTGGGGAAGTTCTTTTTTAGGAGAATAATATATGGATAAACAAAAACTAGCATCTTTTGCATTTGATATAACCGGATTGGATTTAGATAAATTGTTAGAGGGATTGGGGATAAGCGAGAAATTAGAACGTAAAAAGATTCAAAAAGCAGTAAACAATTTTAAAGATAACATGCAAAATAGGCATTGTGAAAATCCGAGCTATGATAAAATAGATGAATTTTGGAGAAAAAATTGCATTTTTGAAGAAATTGTGAAGATTCGCTATTCATTGAATAGTAAGTATAACAGTTATCAAGAGTTTAAAGATTTCCTTAGTACAAAGGATAGACCCCAAGATTTTAATGATTCCCTATTATCTGAATTGATGGATGAATTAGATAAATGCTTGATTATAGCTGTTCGAGAAGCTTCTAATATGAGTCAGTCTGATTTAGCTACTCAGTCTGAAATGCATGAGAAAACTAGAGATAAAATCTCTGAGTTACAGGAACAAGGTAGCAAGCAACATCAGGAGCTTTTAGAAGCGATTAAACAAGTGCAGAGTCCGGATATTTCAGATTTTGATTGGTATTTTGAAGCTATCGAGTTAGAAGGTCGTTCTGTTAACTGTTATGAATTGAAATCTCAGTATGAAGATTTAGTATTGAAGGATGTCAATTTTTGGTATGTCAATAAGTTATGGAAAAAGACGCTTGAATACGAAATCAATCGAGCTTTAACATGGATTGAATTAATTGAAAATAAAATAAATATTATAGATAAATTATCTGAAATGGATATGCTAAAAAAATCTTAGGAGATAAATGTGTTACCTTATATCAAAAAAATCTGATTATCAGAATATGAAAATGTGTTTTTGAAGGATTATCTTTTAGAGAGCACTATCTACAAAGTAAAGCTATTTTTGAAGATTTGTTTTCCGATGGAACTTCAGATAAATGGATTGTGACGAATAAAGCCGAAATAGGGGATATCAAAGTTGGGAGTAAACTTTCTAATAGAATGATGAAAGGTTTCAAAAAATTCTATACCTTTGATTGTGTTGGCGGACCAGCACAATTGGTGAATGATTTTTTCTATGAAGGGAAAAGTCTTTTGGTTATTGAAGGAACTTTTAAAGGTAATAAAATTTATACTGTGTTTGAATTTACGACTTCAAGTCAGGCTAATACAAGAAATTTAATTCCGAGCAGACCCCAATCGTTATCTGATGAAGATGATAAAATTATTGAATTAATAGAAAATTCAATTAAAAAAAGGTTTATCTTATGATTTAGATGACATTATTACTTATAGTCATCTATCAAGCATGAAGAATTACTTTATTGAACCTTTGGATTAAAAAAATCATATATATCCTAGTATTTCACCTCTAAAATAAAAAATGATACATCAAGATTTTCTTGTTTCAGAGCAAAAAACTAAATCCCATATATGTGATTTGCATTTTTAGAGCAAAAACCAAACGTTTACATGTGTTCCGAGCAATTTTGGAGCAAAAGATTAAAAACCACATGAAGAAAGAGGAGTTTTATGAAAAAAGAATATGGAATTACTAGTTTAACTGTACGCAATTTAGAAAACAACGAATTTTTCCAGCTCATGTCTGAGAGCATGGAGGAGATTGCGGCTTTTAATAAGACTAACAAGGTGGATGCTATTTACACGACTAAGCTGGCGGAGATGGAGCAACTTTTGGCTAAACTGCAGGGCGGGCTTCATCAGACCAAGTCCAGCAAGTTAGTGGCTAGTCTGGATCAGGCTGACCGTGAGCGTGACGATGCTTTGGCTACGCTCCAGTCTTTGGTTCGGGCCTTTGCACGGGTCAAGGACGCAGCGACCAAGGAAGCCTACGAGACCCTATCTCAGCTCCTGAAAAACTATAGCGGCCTAGCTAGCACTAGCTTTGAAAAGGAGACCGAAGGCATCAACCACCTGCTCCAAGAGCTGAAAAAGTCAGCCTACCAGACAGCGCTAGCTAAGCTTCATCTGGAAGCCCATGTCGATAGTCTGGCAGCGACTCAGAAGGCCTTTGACAAGGTTTACAAGGAGCGACTGACTGAGCTCAAGGGCAAGGCTCCAAGCCAGAATAAGACCATCCGCCTCAAGCTACAAGAAATTTATGATTTTCTAGTGGACTTTACAGCTATCGGTGCTTACGCCTATCCCGAAAGAACTCACATGGTCAATCTCCGCGACCACCTCAACACTATCCGAACTCGCTACAAAAAACGCAAACCAGCCAAGAAGGTGAAAGAAGAAGCGGCGGGATAAATAAAATGGTTTTATAAGAGAAAGAATATAAACTAATCTCGTTTTCCATAGTTGGATTTATTGAGGAGTAACTTATGACACCTGAAATGTTTGATAAATTAATCAAAGCTATTGATTCAACTGATTGGACTTCCAATTGGATTCAAATAGGTTTAGGAATCTTTTCAATTCTTATACCTATTATCTATGCAACTTGGATTTCAAAGAAAGATACTAAAGAAATTGATGAACGTCAACAAAAAAACTAGAGATTATTCAAAATTCAATCGCAAATAATATATTAGAATTAACAGGGCAGCAAAAACAATTATCCGATACTCAGAAAAAAAGTTGAAGAAAGCTTAAGAGAGCTTAAAGCAATAGCTCAACAATCAAGGAAGTCAAATCTTATAAAATTACAAAATGATTTCCCAATATTCTTTAGAGCTTTTGGATGATTTTTGAATGGGAGTATAGCAAATTATCGAAGATTATTATTGATTTCAATACTAAGAAGAAAATGTCGTCTGATGTTAAGGATGAAGTAGGTGAAATTTTTTTATAGCAATGGAAGATCTGATTGAATCTGAAATTAATCATCTGAACAATTCAGAAATTCCTCCAATAATTTTTAGGTAGTTTTAACAAATTATTAAGAGCGATAAATTCTTCATCAAAAATATTATTTGACAAACTTTGACGATATTCAATGTACAAATTTTATATTTGATGAGTTTTTCAAGAATAAAGATAGCTAGAGAAGAATTGTTTATGTTTCTTAATGTGTAATCTTTCTATCTTTATGAAACTTTTTTTGAATTGATATAGTTAATTTCAATCTCCACTAAAAAGGTAGGTGTTTCTATGAGAACTGAAACCGAGATGTTTGATGTGATTTTGCAAACCGCAAAAGAGCTACAAGTAGACGCTGTCGCTATGTCCGGCTCGCGGACAAATTCAAATGCTCCCAAGGACGAGTTCCAAGACTATGATGTGGTCTACATTGTGGAAGATTTGCATGCTCTGGTGGCTGACCTTACTTGGTTGGAAATGTTTGGCAAGCGCATCATCGAGCAGCATAACGTACTTAACCATCGCCGACTCTATCTCATGCTCTTTGAAGATGGCAATCGGATCGATTTGACCCTCTGCCCCAAAGAGCACATCAAAGAGTGGGTGGATAGCGAAGCGGATTTCACGGTGCTGGATGATCCGCAGGGGCTCTTTGCCCCTTATGCACCGACCCCCAAGCGCTATTGGACGGCACCAGCCAGTGCGATTGACTTTGACAAATCCTGCAATGAATTCTGGTGGGTCTCAGCTTATGTAGTCAAGGGCATTTGTCGAAATCACCTTGTCTATGCGACGGATCATCTCTATGGAATCTGCCAGCAAGAATTGCTCAAGCTGTTAGCTTGGCAAGTAGCAGTAGATAAGGGAACGGTTGATGTCGGTAAGAACTACAAATACCTCTTTCGGTATTTGCCTGCCGAGAAAGAGAAAGAATTTACAGCCTTGCTTAACTTTTCCGATCAGAAAAAAATCACCCAATCTCTCTTAGCTACCATGGACTTTTTCCACAAAGAAGCACAAGTCTTCTCTCTCAAAACCAGCTTCCACTATGACAAAGCAACTGCAGAGAAGATGATGGAGTATGCTGAGGAGAGGTTGAAATAGTTTCAGAGACACTTACAAGATGAACAAAAGCTTTGGTTTATAATAGCTATTGAGGTGAAATAGTATGTTGGATTTTATGTTTGGAATATTTTCTATGTTATTCCCATTTCTTCAGATTGTGTCCATAATCTTATCAATATATATTGCCTTACAAAAATAACAAACTTGGCAAAAAGATTTTTATGGTTTATTTTTTTCCTGTAATTATCACTATATGGAATATTTGGTTATTTTTCCATAGATCGGACAGATATGTTTGATGATGCTTTAAGGTTTTATTTTTTTCTAATTGATTTTTGGTTTACCTATGCTTATTTCTTCCACGCTTTATCACTCAATACGCATATATTATTTATACAAATCAATCAAGTGGCGAGTCTTCCCTATAAGTATCTGTTATTTATTCGGTTTAATTTTTTTCATTATCTTAATACAATGCATTGGGAGGAGCTATTTCGAGGGCAAAAGTTTGTATTTGATATCTTGCTGATATCGACTGCTATAATTTCTTATTTACCTTGTCTATATTTGTACATGATTCAAAGAAGAAAAGAACAATCCATAGGGAATAGTTGCTTTTGGTTAATCTAAATAGGTGTTTGTGAATGACTTAAATAGTATCTAAAAATATTTTTCTTAAGTACCAATTTTAATGTAAAAATCTACTCTACATTCTTTGAAAGGAGTTGAACACGCCCTAAATACTGTGTGAAAAAGATAAATTCTCTTGTGAGTATCGCTCGCTTTAAGAATTCCCTATTTTCACTTTGCATTTTACGGGCTTAGTATCCTATGTCCAATATTCAAAACATGTCCCTTGAGGACATCATGGGAGAGCGCTTTGGTCGCTACTCCAAATACATCATTCAAGAGCGGGCCCTGCCAGACATTCGAGATGGCTTGAAGCCTGTTCAGCGCCGTATTCTTTATTCGATGAATAAGGACGGCAACACCTTTGACAAGGGCTACCGCAAGTCAGCCAAGTCAGTCGGGAACATCATGGGTAATTTCCACCCTCATGGTGACCGCTCCATCTACGATGCCATGGTCCGCATGTCTCAGGATTGGAAAAACCGCGAGATTCTCGTTGAGATGCACGGAAACAATGGTTCCATGGACGGTGATCCACCAGCGGCTATGCGTTATACAGAGGCACGCTTATCTGAGATGGCTGGCTATCTTTTGCAGGATATCGAGAAAGATACTGTTCCTTTTGCTTGGAACTTTGACGATACCGAGAAGGAGCCGACTGTTTTGCCGGCAGCCTTTCCTAACCTCTTGGTCAATGGAGCAACTGGGATTTCCGCTGGTTATGCGACTGATATTCCGCCTCATAATCTAGCCGAAGTCATTGATGCGGTTATTTATATGATTGACCATCCGTCTGCCAAGGTGGACAAACTCATGGAGTTTCTGCCTGGCCCAGATTTTCCGACAGGAGCTATTGTTCAAGGCCGTGACGAGATCAAGAAAGCCTATGAGACTGGCAAAGGTCGCGTCGTGGTGCGCTCCAGAACGGAGATTGAAAAACTAAAGGGCGGAAAAGAGCAAATCGTCATCACCGAGATTCCTTATGAGATTAATAAAGCGGTCTTGGTCAAGAAGATTGATGATGTTCGGGTCAACAATAAGGTGGCCGGTATTGCTGAAGTGCGAGACGAATCCGACCGGGACGGTCTTCGCATTGCCATTGAGCTCAAGAAAGATGCTAATACCGAGCTGATTCTCAACTACCTCTTCAAGTACACTGATTTGCAGGTCAATTACAATTTCAACATGGTGGCTATCGACAATTTCACGCCTCGTTTGGTGGGAATTGTACCAATCTTGACTAGTTATATTGCCCACCGCAAGGAGATTATTCTGGCTCGCAGCCGTTTTGACAAGGCCAAGGCTGAGAAACGACTGCATATCGTGGAAGGATTGATTCGGGTGCTTTCTATCTTGGACGAGGTGATTGCCCTGATTCGTGCTTCAGAAAACAAAGCAGACGCCAAGGAAAATCTTAAGGTCAGCTATGATTTCACTGAGGAGCAGGCTGAGGCTATCGTCACACTCCAACTCTACCGTTTGACAAATACAGACGTAGTGGTTCTGGAAGAGGAAGAAGCAGAGCTGCGCGAAAAGATTGCCATGCTGGCTGCTATTATCGGTGATGAGCGCACCATGTATAACCTCATGAAGCGGGAGCTCCGCGATGTCAAGAAGAAGTTTGGCAATCCGCGTCTTAGTGAGCTGCAGGATAGGGCAAACGCCATCGAAATTGATACAGCTAGTCTCATTGTTGAGGAAGAGACCTATGTCAGCGTGACTCGTTCTGGTTATATTAAGCGGACCAGTCCGCGTTCCTTCTCAGCTTCAACCCTGGAGGAGATGGGCAAGCGTGACGATGACCGACTGATTTCGTCAGTCCGGCTAAGACGACCCAGCATTTGCTGATCTTTACGAGTCTTGGAAATGTTATTTACCGACCTGTTCATGAGCTGTCAGACATCCGCTGGAAGGAAATCGGAGAACACCTCAGCCAGACCATCAGCAACTTTGATACCAAGGAAGAGGTTATCTATACGGAATTGCTGGATAGCTTTGAGGAGGGCACTTACTTTGCAGCGACCAAGCTGGGTCAAATCAAGCGTGTAGAGCGCAAGGAGTTTAGTCCTTGGCGGACCTACAAGTCCAAGTCGCTCAAGTTTGCCAAGCTGAAAAATGAAGACGACCAGGTTATTGCTCTGGCGCCGATTAAGCTGGATGATGTTATGCTCGTAACCAAGAATGGCTATGCCCTGCGCTTTAATATTGAGGAAGTGCCGGTTATCGGAGCTAAGGCGGCTGGGGTTAAAGCCATCAACCTCAAGAAGGACGATGTCTTAGCAGCAGCCTTTATCGCCAACACAGACTCGCTTTACATCCTGACTCAGCGCGGTTCACTGAAGCGTATGGCAGTTGCAGATATTCCTGTTACTAGTCGGGCAAATCGCGGTCTTCAAGTTCTGAGAGAGCTTAAGACCAAGCCGCATCGTGTCTTCGCAGCTGGTCCAGTCTATGGCGAAGCAGCAGACTTTGACCTCTTTACAACAGAAGCAGAAGCCAGTGAGGAGCAGATTTTGCAGGTGCTTTCCAATAAAGGAACGGCCTATGAAATCAATCTGACTGACCTCAGCCTGTCTGAGCGCACCAGCAATGGCAGCTTCATCTCTGATACCATTTCAGACGAAGAAGTTTTCTCAGCTTATATCAAGTAATCAACAAGCCAGTTCACACGAACTGGTTTTTTTAAAAAAATAAATTTTTCAGAAAATTGAAAATAATGATTGAATTTTTCAGAAAAAGGTGTACAATAGGGAGTATCTATAAATTGAAAGATAAGGAAAAGAGGAAAAGACTATGACAGTAAATCTTGATTGGGAAAATCTTGGCTTTTCATATATGAAATTGCCCTATCGCTATATCGCTTATTATCGGAATGGTCAGTGGGAGGAAGGACAGCTGACAGAAGATGCGACCCTGCATATTTCTGAGTCTTCACCAAGTCTTCACTATGGCCAGCAGGCTTTCGAAGGTCTAAAGGCTTATCGTACCAAGGATGGTAGTGTTCAGCTTTTCCGTCCAGATGAGAATGCTAAGCGCCTGCAACGCACATGTGATCGTCTCTTGATGCCACAAGTTTCAACTGAAATGTTTGTGGAAGCTTGTAAGGCTGTTGTCCGTGCCAATGAAGAATATGTACCGCCATATGGAACAGGAGGAACTCTCTACCTTCGTCCCCTTTTGATTGGTATCGGAGATATCATCGGGGTAAAACCAGCAGAGGAATATATTTTTACCATCTTTGCTATGCCAGTCGGAAACTACTTCAAGGGTGGTTTGGTTCCAACCAACTTCTTGATCCAAGATGAATATGACCGTGCAGCTCCACATGGTACGGGTGCGGCCAAGGTGGGTGGTAACTACGCAGCTAGTCTCCTACCAGGTAAGATGGCTAAGTCTCGCAACTTCTCTGATGTTATTTACCTAGATCCGTCAACTCATACCAAGATTGAAGAAGTTGGATCAGCCAATTTCTTTGGAATCACCAAGGACAATGAATTTGTGACTCCGCTTAGCCCGTCCATTCTGCCATCCATTACCAAATATTCTTTACTTTACTTGGCAGAGCACCGCTTGGGCTTGACGCCAATTGAAGGTGATGTACCGATTGATAACTTGGATCGCTTTGTCGAAGCAGGAGCCTGTGGTACTGCGGCTGTTATCTCACCAATTGGAGGAATCCAGCATGGCGATGATTTCCATGTATTCTATAGCGAGACAGAAGTCGGTCCAGTGACCCGCAGACTGTATGATGAGCTGACTGGTATCCAATTTGGTGATGTGGAAGCTCCAGAAGGTTGGATTGTAAAAGTAGATGAATAACTTAAAGAGCCTTTTGAGGCTCTTTTTATTGAGGAAATCACTTGCCAGCTTTGCTATTTGTGTAAAATAGAAACTTGAAAGAGGTAGAAGAATGAGTAAAAAAGATAAAAAAATTGAGATTCAGATTGCGGATAGCAAGGTGACGCTTGGCGCTGACCAATTTGATGGCTACACCCTTTCTATTGGGAAAAAAGTCATTGGCGAGATTGCCGAGTTTGATGGCCAATTTGCTATTATCAAAAATGGAAATGTTGAAGGTTTATATAAAAAGCTTGAAAAAGCGGTGGAAACTTTGATTGAAACCTACAATTTAGGAAAATAAGGGCTTGCGCTTTTATTAGATTAATGATATAATTGATATCGTTGATTGTCGGAGAGATAGCGAAGAGGCTAAACGCGGCGGACTGTAAATCCGCTCCTTCGGGTTCGGGGGTTCGAATCCCTCTCTCTCCATTTGATCATTGGGGTATAGCCAAGCGGTAAGGCAAGGGACTTTGACTCCCTCATGCGTTGGTTCGAATCCAGCTACCCCAGTTCTTAGGTAATATATCAGATAAAGGATAAAAATATCGTCGGATATTTTATTTCTTTATAAGGGTGGAAAAACGGTAAAGATAAATCAATGTCGTTTGCGGGTGCTTAGGAAAATAATTATAAGTATGTCAAGTAGTATACTTGATTGTTGGAGGATTTTTTTAGATGAATGAATTTGAAGATTTGCTAAACAGTGTTAGCCAAGTCGAGCCAGGTGATGTCGTTACTGCTGAAGTATTGACAGTGGATGCTAACCAAGCTAATGTTGCCATTGCTGGTACTGGTGTTGAAGGGGTTTTGACTCTGCGTGAGTTGACAAATGATCGTGATGCTGACATCAATGACTTTGTGAAACCAGGTGACACACTTGAATTGCTTGTTCTTCGTCAAGTAGTAGGTAAAGATACAGACACAGTTACTTACCTAGTATCTAAAAAACGTTTAGAAGCTCGCAAAGCATGGGACAAATTGGTTGGTCGTGAAGAAGAAGTTGTTACTGTTAAGGGCACTCGTGCTGTTAAAGGTGGACTTTCTGTTGAGTTTGAAGGACTTCGTGGATTTATTCCAGCTTCAATGCTCGATACTCGTTTCGTTCGCAACACTGAACGTTTTGTAGGTCAAGAATTTGATGCTAAGATCAAAGAAGTAGATCCAAAAGAAAACCGCTTCATCCTTTCACGTCGTGAGGTTGTAGAAGCAGAAGCTGCAGCAGCGCGTGCAGAAGTATTTGGTAAATTGAATGTTGGTGATGTTGTAACTGGTAAAGTTGCGCGTATCACAAGCTTTGGTGCATTCATTGACCTTGGTGGTGTTGATGGTTTGGTTCACTTGACTGAACTTTCTCACGAGCGCAACGTTTCACCAAAATCTGTTGTTTCAGTTGGTGACGAAATCGAAGTGAAAGTTCTTGATTTGAACGAAGAAGAAGGCCGTGTGTCACTTTCACTTAAAGCTACAACTCCTGGACCATGGGACGGTGTTGAACAAAAACTTGCTGCTGGCGATGTAGTTGAAGGTACAGTAAAACGTTTGACTGACTTCGGTGCTTTCGTTGAAGTATTGCCAGGTATTGACGGACTTGTTCACATCTCACAAATTTCACACAAACGTGTTGAAAATCCAAAAGATGCTCTTAAAGTTGGTCAAGAAGTAACTGTTAAAGTTCTTGAAGTGAATGCTGCTGCTGAGCGTGTATCACTTTCTATCAAGGCTCTTGAAGAGCGTCCAGCTCAAGAAGAAGGCCAAAAAGAAGAAAAACGTCAATCTCGTCCACGTCGTCCACGTCGTCAAGAAAAACGTGACTTCGAGCTTCCAGAAACTCAAACTGGTTTCTCAATGGCTGATCTTTTCGGTGATATCGAATTGTAATTTACTTAAGAAGAGGCTGAGTTTCTCAGCTTCTTTTTTCGTCTTTTCAAGTGGGCTTGTGTCGTAGCCATTTATTTACGAGAGATAGCTGTCAATCGTATTTAGTTTTGTTTAAGCCAAAAATGCTAGACTAAGTCTCTCGTGCATTCTATGAGAAAGGAGCTTGCCATGAAGTTTATTTTTAATTCTATTAGATTTATAGTTCGCTTGGTTTGGCGGCTTATCTGGGGGCTTATTTGGTCTGTGGCACTCAGTTTCCTTGTTCTTGTAGGTGTATTTTATTTTACTACTTCGACAGAGACGGGGGCAGAGGGATTATCGCAGGCTCTTCGAACTACTGTTACTCAAGTGGATCAATTCTTAACGCATCAAGGACTTTCCACTGGTCTTCAGACTAGTGAGGAAATTCAGTCCCATCAGCTGACAGATGAGCATACAGGGATGGGAGCTCGCTGGGAGAAGGCTAGTGCCACGGTATATATTGATACCACGAATGAAACTTTTCGTTCAGCCTATCAGGAGGCCATTGATTCTTGGAATCAGACAGGTGCCTTCACCTTTCAAATCATCAATGACAAAGACAAGGCGGATATTGTTGCGACGGAGATGAATGACGGCAATGTCAGTGCAGCTGGTGAGGCTGAGTCGCAGACCAATCTCCTTACCAAACGATTTACCCATGTGACCGTTCGCCTCAATAGTTACTACTTGCTGGACAGACGCTATGGTTACTCTCATGAGCGGATTGTCAATACAGCAGCTCACGAATTGGGCCATGCTATCGGATTAGACCATAATGAGGAGGAATCAGTGATGCAGTCGGCAGGCTCATTTTATAGTATTCAGCCGATAGATATCCAGGCTGTAAAAGACTTGTATCAATCATAAAGGTATGCTAAAATCGATTTTTAATATTATTAGACGCTTCCCAGAGCAAGTTTTTCTCTTTTTTTTTAACTCAGGCATTTTTGCTTGGCTGTGGAAAAGCGGAAGCGATATTGCTAACCAGCTAGGCGTGACAGCAGCTTGGGAAACTCATGTTCCAGCGCCCATTCAGGCCTTCTTTGGCGAGAATGTGGAGACAGTTCAAGGATTTTTTTCCAGCATTCAGCCATTATGTGGCTGATTGGTTCCATGATTATTCTATGGATTGTTCGTTTTGTCAAAGGGATGATAAAACTAAGTCTTTTTGTTTTGATTATTTTGCTGGGCATTTATCTGGTCGTGCAAAACCAAGAAGTTTTAGCTAGTTTTCTGTAAACTGCAACCAATTTATAGAAGAAAAAAATTTATGACATGAAGAGCCTTAATCGAGTGAGAGCAAGTCTTTCATGGCAAGTTCAGTGCAAGCTTTCCGAGAAGTTTTTAGGAAGTCTTGCACTGTCTGCTCTTGGCTCCTGCTTTTATCTAAAGTCGAGGATTCAAGCTTGAAAAAGCTTGATGAGCGTTGGTCATGCTTAGAAAAAAGTGGGCTTCTAAAAAATATTTTTTAAAAAAGCAAAAGAAAGGGTTTACATTCACGTTTTGATGTGCTATAATGAAATCATAGTTGAATAGGGTGAGCGTTACTAAGTTGGATTAGGCGTGACCGCAAATGAATTGGAAGAGGCAAGTGCTCTTGTATTTTCCGTTTATTTGCGGTCATTTTTATTTCACGAAAACCCAAGAAAATGATAAGGAGGGAACTATGTATCGAATCATACTTCCTATGAATAACAATGTTGCTCTAGCCAAACATGAAAATGGTGAAGAGGTTGTTCTGATTGGTAGTGGGATAGCATTCAATAAGAAAAAGGGTGATCCTGTTCTGGAAAGTAAGATTGAGAAAGTCTTTCGTATGAGAACGGAAGAGTCCAAGGAAAACTTTGTGGCCTTGCTCAAAGATGTTCCACTAGACTTTATCACAGTGACCTATGATGTGATTGACACGCTTTCCAAGAAATACCATTACCCAGTCCAGGAGTATATCTATGTCACACTGACGGACCATATCTACTGTTCTTATCAAGCGGTTCAGCAGGGGCGGTACAAGAGCAGTGACCTTCCAGATGCTTCAGGTAAATATCCCACTCCTTATCAAATCGCGCAAGAAGCAGTGGCTATTTATCGGGAACGACTCTTAGAAGCCTTTCCGGAGGATGAAACAAATAGAATTGCTTATCACTTTATCAATGCAGAAGGGGTCTCCAATCCAGCAGGGCAGAGTCATTTAGATCAGCGGAAGGAAATTCTAGCTGCTGTAGAAGAAGAGCTAAGAAAACAGGGAATAAAAAGAACATCGGATAATAGCAACTTCTATGATCGGTTTATGATTCATCTTAATTACTTCTTAGATTACTTAGACAGAAGCCGAGATGATAACGTTTCACTGTTAGAAATGGAAAGTCAGATTAAACTGGCCTATCCTCAAGCTTATCAAATCGGAAGTAGTCTATATGAGATTATTGCCCAGAAACTGGAATAGACTTGTATCATAGTGAGCGAGTTTATCTGGTCTTACATATTCAACGATTACTATAAGGAACATTAAAAGGAGGATCTATCATGAATAGAGAAGAAGTAACATTACTTGGTTTTGAAATCGTAGCCTACGCAGGTGACGCCCGCTCCAAGTTGCTGGAAGCACTAAATGCAGCTCAGGCAGGAGAATTTGACCGTGCAGAAAGTTTGGTGGAAGAAGCCAATTCTTGTATTGTCGAAGCGCACCATGCTCAGACCAGCCTTTTGACCAAAGAAGCTGCTGGTGAGGACTTGGCTTATAGCGTGACGATGATGCACGGCCAAGACCACCTGATGACAACCTTGTTGCTCAAGGATTTGATGAAGCACATGATTGAACTATATAAAAGAGGAGCAAAATAATGAACAAACTCATTGGACTTATTGAGAAAGGGAAGCCTTTCTTTGAGAAGATTTCTCGGAACATCTACCTCCGTGCTATTCGGGATGGCTTTATCGCTGGTATGCCAGTCATCCTCTTCTCATCTATCTTTATCTTGATTGCCTATGTGCCAAATGCTTGGGGCTTCCACTGGTCTAAGGAAATGGAAACTTTCTTAATGACCCCTTATAGCTATTCAATGGGGATTCTGGCTTTCTTTGTGGGCGGGACCACTGCAAAGGCTTTGACGGACTCTGTCAATCGCAGCCTGCCTGCGACCAACCAGATTAACTTCTTATCTACTATGCTGGCTTCTATGGTCGGCTTCCTCCTCATGGCCGCTGAGCCTGCCAAGGATGGTGGTTTCCTGACTGCCTTCATGGGAACCAAAGGTCTTTTGACTGCTTTCATCGCAGCCTTTGTGACAGTTAATGTCTACAAGGTTTGTGTAAAAAATAATGTTACCATCCGCATGCCAGAAGAAGTTCCACCAAATATTTCCCAAGTATTTAAAGACTTGATTCCATTTACTGTCTCAGTCGTTCTGCTCTACGGTTTGGAACTGCTTGTTAAAGCAAGTCTGGGAGTAACCGTTGCAGAATCTATCGGAACGCTTCTTGCTCCACTCTTCTCAGCAGCTGATGGCTATCTGGGAATCACGCTTATCTTTGGTGCTTATGCTTTCTTCTGGTTCGTGGGAATTCACGGTCCGTCTATCGTTGAGCCTGCCATTGCTGCTATTACTTATGCCAATATCGATGCCAACTTGGCTCTAGTTCAAGCTGGTCAACATGCGGATAAGGTCATTACTTCTGGTACTCAAATGTTCATCGTTACCATGGGTGGTACTGGTGCGACCTTGATTGTTCCTTTCCTCTTCATGTGGATCTGTAAGTCTGAGCGTAATCGTGCGATTGGACGGGCATCTGTTGTCCCAACTTTCTTTGGTGTTAATGAGCCCATTCTCTTTGGTGCTCCAATCGTACTGAATCCAATTTTCTTTATTCCATTTATCTTTGCACCTATCGCAAACGTATGGATTTTCAAATTCTTTGTTGATACCTTAAACATGAACTCCTTCTCAGCCAACCTTCCTTGGGTAACACCTGGACCTCTGGGAATTGTGCTGGGTACCAACTTCCAGCTTCTGTCCTTTGTTCTTGCAGCTCTTCTTGTTGTAGTGGATGTGATTATTTATTATCCATTTGTCAAGGTTTATGACGAACAAATTCTAGAAGAAGAACGTTCTGGAAAAGCGAACGATGCTCTTAAAGAAAAAGTAGCAGCTAACTTTAATACTGCTAAAGCAGACGCTATCCTTGAAAAAGCAGGAGTGGATGAAGAAGCTCCAGCGCAAAACAATATTAGCGAAGAAACCAATGTTCTGGTGCTCTGTGCAGGTGGTGGTACTAGTGGATTGCTGGCCAACGCTTTGAATAAAGCAGCAGCTGAATACAATGTTCCTGTTAAAGCAGCAGCTGGCGGCTACGGTGCTCACCGTGAAATGCTGCCTGAGTTTGACCTGGTTATCCTGGCTCCTCAAGTTGCCTCCAACTTTGAAGACATGAAGTCGGAAACTGATAAATTGGGTATCAAACTGGCTAAGACTGAAGGCGGCCAATACATCAAGCTAACCCGCGATGGCAAAGGAGCACTGGCCTTCGTTCAGGAGCAATTTAACAACTAAATCTGTTTATTTGAGATGAAGCAACTTGATAGAGAGTGGGACAGAAATCGGTAATTCGTTAGAATTCGATTTCGTCGTCCCACCTCCGCACAGTTGAGTAGGGCTGTAAAAGCTGATGAAATCAGCGTAGTAGAGTCCACTCAACCACTGCGTCTTGCTCGATAATCCAAAGACAATTGAGAGGCTAGGACTTTTGTCCCACTCTCCAAATGTTATTGAAAGGAAAATAAGATGACAAAAAGCTTACCTAAAGATTTTATTTCGGTGGTGCAACAGCGGCCTATCAAGCTGAGGGAGCAACCCACACAGATGGCAAAGGACCTGTTGCCTGGGATAAGTACCTAGAGGACAACTACTGGTACACGGCAGAACCTGCCAGCGACTTTTACCACAAATATCCTGTGGATTTGAAATTGGCTGAAGAGTATGGTGTCAATGGTATTCGGATTTCCATTGCTTGGTCACGGATTTTCCCGACGGGCTATGGCGAGGTCAATCCAAAAGGTGTGGAATTTTACCATAATCTTTTCGCAGAATGTCACAAGCGGCATGTGGAACCCTTTGTGACTCTTCACCATTTTGATACGCCAGAAGCTCTCCACTCAAACGGAGATTTCCTGAATCGGGAGAATATCGAGCACTTTGTAGACTATGCGGCTTTCTGTTTTGAAGAATTTCCAGAAGTTCGCTATTGGACGACTTTCAATGAAATTGGCCCCATTGGTGACGGGCAGTACTTGGTCGGAAAATTCCCCCCAGGTATTCAGTATGACTTGGCCAAGGTTTTCCAATCTCATCACAATATGATGGTCTCACATGCCCGTGCTGTTAAGCTCTATAAGGACAAGGGTTACAAGGGTGAAATCGGTGTCGTTCATGCACTTCCTACAAAATATCCTTACGATCCAGAAAATCCAGCAGATGTCAGAGCGGCAGAGTTGGAAGATATTATTCATAACAAATTTATCCTAGATGCGACTTATCTGGGACACTATTCAGATGTTACTCTGGCAGGAGTAAACCATATCCTTAAGGTCAATGGAGGCCAGCTGGATCTACGAGATGAAGACTTTGCAGCTCTAGAAGCAGCTAAAGACCTTAATGATTTCCTTGGCATCAACTACTATATGAGTGACTGGATGCGCGACTTTGACGGTGAAACAGAAATTATCCATAACGGAAAGGCGAAAAGGGAAGCTCTAAGTACCAGATTAAGGGAGTAGGGCGTAGAGAATCTCCAACCCATATACCAAAAACTGATTGGGATTGGATTATCTATCCGCAAGGTCTCTATGACCAGATCATGCGGATTAAGAAAGATTATCCAAACTACAAGAAGATTTATATCACAGAAAATGGTCTGGGGTATAAGGATGAATTTGTGGACAATACAGTTTACGACGATGCTCGGATTGACTACGTCAAGCAGCATTTGGAAGTTTTATCCGATGCGATTGCGGATGGGGCTAATGTCAAGGGCTACTTTATCTGGTCTTTGATGGATGTCTTTTCTTGGTCTAACGGTTATGAAAAACGCTACGGCTTATTCTACGTTGACTTTGAAACGCAGGAACGCTACCCGAAGAAATCCGCTCACTGGTATAAGAAACTAGCCGAAACACAAATGATTGAATAAAAAATAAAGCCGTCAGAGTTGAGCTCTTTCGGCTTTTTTGGCATGCTAATACATGAAAAGTTTGATTTGATGGTATTCAATCGCTAGACAGGATATTCTGGTCTGAGTGCTTGCGGAAAAATTTAAAATTCTCCTTTGAATTGGTTTGAGAGACAGACAGTTTGGATTTCATTTTTTATGACAGCCAATGGCTCTGTACTTGGAAATCTGCTATAATGGTCTTATGATTATTTTACAAGCAAACAAGATTGAACGCTCTTTTGCAGGGGAGCTACTTTTTGATAATATCAACCTGCAGGTGGATGAGAGTGACCGGATTGCTCTAGTCGGTAAAAACGGAGCTGGCAAGTCAACCCTGCTCAAGATTTTGGTGGGCGAGGAAGAGCCGACGTCTGGTCAGATCAATAAAAAACGAGACCTGTCTCTGTCCTATCTGGCTCAGGACAGCCGCTTTGAGTCGGAGAATACAATCTACGACGAGATGCTGCTGGTCTTTGATAGTCTGCGCCAGCAGGAGAAGCGCTTGCGGCAGATGGAGCTGCAAATGGGAGAATTATCAGGGGAAGACCTGACGGCTCTCATGACCCAGTACGATCAGCTGTCAGAGGATTTCCGCCAGAAGGGTGGTTTTACCTATGAAGCCGATATTCGAGCTATCTTGAATGGCTTCAAGTTTGACCAGTCCATGTGGCAGATGAAGATTTCTGAGCTTTCGGGCGGGCAGAATACCCGTCTGGCTCTGGCCAAGATGCTTTTGGAAAAGCCAGAGCTGCTGGTCTTGGACGAGCCAACTAACCACTTGGATATCGAGACCATTGCTTGGCTAGAAACTTACTTGATTAACTACAGCGGTGCCCTGATTATCGTTAGCCATGACCGCTATTTCCTAGACAAGGTAGCAACCATCACGCTGGATTTGACCAAGCATTCCTTGGATCGCTATGTGGGCAATTACTCCAGCTTTGTGGTCCAAAAAGAGCAGAAGCTAGCCACCGAAGCTAAGAACTACGAAAAACAGCAGAAAGAAATCGCTGCGCTGGAGGACTTTGTTAATCGCAATCTAGTCCGGGCCTCCACAACCAAGCGAGCTCAGTCCCGCCGTAAGCAGCTAGAAAAGATGGAGCGTTTGGACAGACCCGAAACCGGCGGTCGCTCGGCCAATATGACTTTCAAAGCCGATAAAGTTTCGGGAAATGTTGTTCTGACCTTAGAAGATGCGGCTATTGGTTATGGTGAGGAAGTCCTGTCGGAGCCGATCAACCTCGACATTCGCAAGTTTAATGCGGTAGCTATTGTCGGGCCAAATGGGATTGGAAAGACGACCTTGATTAAATCACTAATCGGTCAAGTGCCCTTCATCAGAGGCAAGGAGCAGCTGGGAGCTAATGTGGAAGTGGGCTACTATGACCAGACCCAGGGCAAACTGACTGCCAGCAATACGGTTCTCGATGAGCTATGGAATGACTTCAAGCTGACGCCAGAGGTCGAGATTCGCAATCGCTTAGGCGCTTTCCTCTTCTCGGGCGATGATGTCAAGAAGTCTGTCGGCATGCTATCAGGTGGAGAGCGGGCGCGGCTGCTTCTAGCCAAGCTGTCTATGGAAAACAACAACTTCCTCATTCTGGACGAGCCGACCAACCACCTGGACATTGACAGCAAGGAAGTGCTGGAAAATGCCCTGATTGACTTTGACGGCACCCTGCTCTTTGTTAGCCATGACCGTTACTTTATCAATCGCGTGGCCACACAGATTATTGAGCTCTCTGAGACAGGCTCCACCCTTTATCTGGGTGATTATGACTACTATCTGGAGAAAAAGGCAGAGCAGGAAGCCTTGCGTGAGGAGACGGAGCAGGCCAGTCCTGACAAGCCAGCACCTGCCAATGACTATCAGCTTCAAAAGGAAAACCAGAAAGAACAGCGCCGTCTGGCCCGTCGCCTAGAACAACTGGAAGCGCAAATCGAGGACTTGGACAGCCAGATCAGTCAGCTTCAGGAAGCCATGCAGGCAACCAATGACGCTGGCGAACTCATGGAGAGCCAGCAGCAAATCGACCAGCTGACCGCTGCCCAAGAAGAAGCCATGCTAGAATGGGAGGAACTGGCGGAGAAGGTGTAGTTTTCTAATTTGAATAAGGAGAACATGATGGCGACTGAAAATGATTGGTTTATGAAGCAGATTAAAGGTGTAGCCGACATGATTGGTACAACTTTGCGCCTACAGATTCAGAATTTAGATTTGGGGCAGTATGAGGATGAGGAAGGAAGACTCATCAACGGGGCTCGCTATCTTCAGCAAGTCTTACAAGAGCAGCGCTTTGCAGAGGCCATTTCTTTTGTTGAAGAGCAGATGAAACGCCTACCTCTTCATCAGTATGATCTATTGGTTGATTGGCTGATTTCCTACTTAAGACAATTAGATTTTTCCGTGAAAGAAGATCAAGGATTCGACGAAGGGTACTTGCAAGAGTTAGAAAGGTACTTAAAGGAATTTAAGTGGTAAACAAATGGAAGATATAGGCAAAGTTTTTCGCGATTTTCGTTTAAATGGACAGTATTCTTTGAAGGAAGCGGCAGGTCAGGTTTGCTCGACTTCGGCTACATCTTTCGTTTTTGTAGAAAAAAATTTGATTTTTACTAAAGACTCATCTCGCCTAGAGTAAGTTTTAAACTCTCTCATGCGTGCTGAGTCCTTTTTAGGAGACGCTGTTAAGGCTGTCTCGAGCGGGTGGAAATCTATGACATCTGGGTTTGGAGATTAAAAATGAAAAAGAAATCGATTTTTTTAAGGCTA
>BNJU01001117.1_pt1 | contig 64929 bp, 83 predicted proteins | sample 8539281 | NCBI WGS metagenome assembly BNJU01 (sample SAMD00202456, study PRJDB9452) | human saliva metagenome | isolation source: human saliva | place: Japan
AAGATGCTGTTTTAATCTTTAAATATGATTGGTGTGTTCGACAATCCATTGCTTCATTTTTTTATTTTTCAATCAGAGGCCATAGATCCCAAACGTGATGATGGTTAGAAGAAACCCCTTGATCCAGTTGCCGAATAGTTGTGTTCCAGTCCCGTCAAAGTATAGACGTTGCCCATCCACTACCGTGTGTTTGGTTTTCAATTTTTTTCATCATGCAAATCGCCCAATGTGTTGCGATCCCAAGGTAATCCCTGAAAAATTATGGCTACTAAGATAGAGTATCCACTATAATCTAGGATTCCTCCGTCAAAATAACTTTCTTTCATTTTTACCTCTTTTATTTTTTTGACTATATTCTAGTCGTTTCCTAGTGTAACATTTTTTACATCTGGACAATCTCACGGTAACTTCTAGACGTTATCATGAAAATAGAGGTATCGACTAAAACAAAAATTCCACAGATGGATAAGGTTATCATCAACTATGCTCACTCAATCATCAGATTCATATTGGAAAATTTAATGCAAACAGTTGTTCCTGTCCCAACCTCAGACTCGATGCGAATCTGGTGGCCCAGTTCTTCAGAAATTTTCTTAGATAGATAGAGGCCAAGTCCAGATGACTGCTGGGTTAGACGGCCATTGTAACCTGAAAAGCCACGTTCAAAGACTCGGAGAACATCGCTGTTTTTAATCCCAATTCCCGTATCCTTGATACAGAGTTCCTGATCTTCCATATAGATCTCCAAACCACCTTGCTTGGTGTATTTGAGGCTGTTTGAGAGGATTTGTTCAATGACGACCAACAACCACTTCTTATCGGTCACGATGGTTTTGTCTAAGTCATGTAGATTGACTGTCAGCCCCTTCTGGATAAAGAAAAGAGCGTACTTACGAACCATCTCCTTGACCAAGTCCTCCACTTGAACCTTTTCAAAGACCAAGTCATCGTGAAAACTCTCTAAACGCAGATACTGTAAAACCAGATTGGTATAGGAGTCAATCTTGAAAATTTCCTGTTCCAGCTGCTGCTTGACCTCCCGATCAGAAACTTCTGCCACCAAAAGTCGACTAGCTGCAATGGGCGTCTTAATCTGGTGAACCCATAAGGTATAGTAATCAAGCAAATCCGTCAGCTTGCTTTGGGTTTCCGACTTCTTTTGATACAATTCAGACTCTCGCTCTTCGAGTTTCTCTGCCAGCGCACATTCCAGAGGGGACTTGGGGTCTCTCTCAGCATAGAGTACTTCCTGCCGGTAAACCTGAGCTTCTGCAAATATATCCCAAGCCAAAAATAGGAAGGTCAAAAAACTACTGAGCAGAAAGAAATAAAGAAAATAAGTTCCTAGACTAGCAAATAAAAACTGAAAGAGAAGGACGAGAAAGCCTAATGAAAAAATATAGACAAAGATGCGACTGCGAGAACGCAGATAGGCTAGAAAAAATGATTTCCAATCAAGCATGTTTCAGTCCGTATCCTATCCCTTTCTTGGTTTCGATAAAGCCTGCTAAACCTTGCTCTTCCAATTTTTTACGCAAACGAGCAACGTTGACAGACAAGGTGTTGTCGTCGATGAAAAAGTCGCTGTTCCAGAGTTCCCGCATCAGGTCATCACGGGCTACGATATTGCCAGCATGTTCAAACAAGACCCGCAAAATTTGAAATTCATTCTTGGTCAAACTCAATACTTCCCCCTGATAGTGCAGATCCATAGACTTGGTATTGAGAATCACACCTGCATACTCTAGCAAACTTTCATCCCGCCCAAACTCATAGGAACGGCGCAACAAGCCCTGAACCTTAGCCAAAAGAACCTGCTGGTCAAAAGGCTTGGTCACAAAATCATCCGCTCCCATATTGATCGCCATGACGATATCCATAGCCTGATCTCTCGATGACAGAAACATGATAGGTACCTTGGAAATCTTGCGAATCTCCTGGCACCAGTGGTAACCATTAAAAAGAGGCAGACCAATATCCATGAGAACCAAATGAGGTTCCGACTGGACAAATAAACTCAACACTTCCATAAAGTCTTCTACCAAAACGACTTCAAAGCCCCACTCAGAGAGCAGTTTCCCCACTTGTTGCCGAATGACTTGATCATCTTCTACTAGTAAAATCTTGTGCATGCGCTCCTCCTTTGTTATTTCTCAAAGTATCAAAACCCTTCATATCAGATTTACGGATCAGTATCTCATGCTGTTTAGCAGCCTATTTCCAAAACCCAGATCAGAAAACAGATGCTAAATAGAGGACATTCCCACTGATATCATACCTTATTTTTAATTATAGTTCCAGCCTTATCCTATATTTTCCTTTTTGTGCTCATTTAGTTAGCGTTTCTTTAACTTATTTAATAGATCTAGCCTTCTTATTGACAAGCCAGCCATGATTTGTTAGAATATGAATGAACGAATAATTTTATTCATTCATGGACAAAGGAGGTTAAATCATATTGGACAAAAAAACAAGCTCTAAAAAACAGCAGCTTATGACGTTTTTTTCGAAAAAAAGGTTACAAGGCAACAGGAATTTCAGAAATTGCTCGGCAAGCTGGTGTTGCAGTTGGTTCTTTTTATAACTATTACGAGAGTAAAGAAGCCATTTTTCTAGACATCTATATAGATGAAAACAACCGTGTTCGCCAAGCTATGATCGAAGAACTGGATTGGGAAATTGACATGATCGACCTCATTGGTCAACTATTTGCTCAGTCCAGAACTCTCGTTTCTTCCAATAAAATCCTTGCAGAATGGTACAATCCTGCCATCGCAGATGAGTTGCACAGCTACTATTCCTCGGAAGAAGGCAAAGTCGCAAATCCTTTTCATCAGTTTCTAGTTAAAACTTTTACAAATCGTATGCAGTCTGAAGGGTACTCGCCAGAAAAGATTCAAGATATTTTACAGGTTTATAATCTTTTTTACTATATGGATATGCATATCACGGAAAAAGATTTTCCAGATATTGGCAAAAACTGTCGAAATACTTGCGACCAACTTCATAAAAGGAGTTCTAAAATAAAGAAAAATGGTTTTCTTTATTTTTGGAAATTTATGAATGAATTTAATTATAGTTCATTCAACAATTAAGAATAGGAGTCATAAAAATGAAAAAGAGGTAAAAAAATGTTTATTATCATTCTTTCAACACTTGGATTACTAGCCCTTATAACTTGGGGTGCCATCGCCTATCTTGGACGGAGTCAAACATTATCGATAAAATCCATCGAAAATCCCAGCGGAGATTTGTATTTAATTCATATCACAAAGCCGAGTCATCAAATCTGGAAAGCTGGGGCTTATGCTAAGTTTACACTCCCTGATACGTCGTCCGCTTCTAGGAAAAACGAAGCTAAGGGAGAGCAGACCAGTCGATGGCTAACCATTGCCTCCACACCTGATGAAGATGAGATCCTCATTTTAACGCATAATAGTGGTAGCCACTTTAAGGAAACCTTAACACATTTATCTGCTGGCAGTGAGATTGAGATGAGTTGGCTGGATTCCTCTTTAACCGTTAAAGATACGAATCAGCCACTAGTTTGTTTTGCATCTGATGTTGGAATTTCTGCTTTACGTCCCCTTATCAAAGAATGGGCTGGAAAAGCTCCAATTATTCTCAACCATTTGGACAAAGGAGTTACTATTTTCGATAATGAGATGAAGGAACTGGCTCAAAAAACATCGAATTTTACTTATAAAACTAGCGATGAATTTTCTCAAAGTCAAGCATTTTTAAAACGTGCTATTGATGAATACGGCAATCAAGCCAGCTATCTTATCACAGGACAGCCTGATGATGTAAATGAGATGAAGAATTTTTTAAAGGAAAATGGAATTGATAGCAATAATATCCAAGTTAGCTCGTTTAGAGGATTGAAATAAAAGCATTCTGTCTTCTGTATCTCTGAATCAAACCTAACTACTAGTTCATTATGGAGAGGGACTAAGCAAGCCTACTAGCTAATTCTCTGTAAATGTGGTAGGATAAACATAGAGAAAGGAGCTTTTATGGCCAATATTTTTGACTACTTGAATGATGTAGCATACGATTCCTTTTATGACCTTCCCGTGAATGAGTTAGACGTTCTTGCCTTGACTGAATTAACCTACCTTGCTTTTGATGGTGTAGTCACCCAAGAACCCCAGCGTCTCATAGATCTAGCAGCTCAAATCCCTAGAGACACGACGATGCTGACCAGCAAAAACCGTCTCCAGTTATTGGATCAGCTCGCTCAACACAAACGGTTTAAAAATTGCAAGCTCTCAAACTTTATCAATGATATCGATCCTGAATTGCAAAAACAGTTTGCGGCTATGACTTATCGTATCAGTCTCGATACTTATTTGCTTGTTTTTCGTGGGACGGATGATAGTATCATCGGTTGGAAAGAAGATTTCCATATGACCTATATGAAGGAAATTCCAGCTCAAAAACATGCCCTTCAGTATTTAAAGGACTTTTTTGCTCAACATCCCAATCAAAAGGTTATTCTTGCTGGACACTCAAAAGGAGGCAACCTAGCTGTCTATGCTGCCAGTCAACTCGACCCACTTTTACAAAAAAACATCGTCGCCGTCTATACATTTGATGCCCCTGGACTTCACAAGGAACTGACCAAAACAGCTGGCTATCAAAACATGATGGAAAGAACAAAAGTATTTGTCCCACAAGGTTCTATCATCGGGATGATGCTGGAAATCCCTGATAAGAAAATCGTCGTTCGAAGCACTGCCTTAGGTGGCATCGCCCAGCACGACACCTTTAGTTGGCAGGTTGAAGACAAACACTTTGTCCAACTGGATGAGACCAATAGTGACAGTCAGCAAGTCGATACAACCTTTAAAGAATGGGTTGAAACAGTTCCTGACGAAGAACTGCAGCTCTACTTCGACCTCTTTTTTTGGAATCATTCTTGATGCAGGCATCTCCTCTATCAACGATCTTTCTTCCTTCAAGGTTATTGAACACATTCACCATCTCTTTGTCCAAGCTCAATCCCTCACTCCCGAAGAAAGAGAAACCATGGGACGACTAACCCAACTCTTGATCGACACCCGCTACCAAGCTTGGAAAAATCGTTAAGGTAGAAAAATACTTTCTGATACCCTAAGCATTCTCTTCTGTGTTATACTGATATCAGTACATTCTTTGAGAGAGGAAATCCTATGAAAATCCATAAAACTGTCAATCCTGTTGCCTATGAAAACACCTACTACATAGAGGGAGACCATCACCTGATTGTGGTTGACCCTGGTAGCCATTGGGAAGCTATCCGCAAGACTATCGAAAAAATCGACAAACCAGTATGCGCGATTCTGCTGACCCACACCCACTACGACCATATTATGAGTCTCGACTTGGTGCGTGAGACTTTTGGAAATCCTCCAGTTTATGTAGCAGAGAGTGAAGCATCTTGGCTTTATACACCTGTAGATAATCTCTCTGGTCTCCCTCGACATGATGACATGGAAGATGTGGTCACAAAACCTGCTGAACACACCTATGTCTTTTCATGAAGAATACCAGATCGAAGAGTTCCGCTTTACTGTACTTCCTACTCCTGGACACTCTATCGGTGGTGTTTCCTTGGTCTTTCCTGATGCCCATCTAGTCTTGACCGGAGATGCTCTTTTCCGCGAAACTATCGGACGGACCGACCTTCCTACAGGTAGCATGGAACAACTCCTCCATAGTATCCAAACTCAACTCTTTACCCTTCCTAACTACGATGTCTATCCAGGGCATGGTCCAGCTACGACCATCGCTCACGAAAAAGACCTTTAATCCCTTTTTTTCTAGCAAGCAAAAACCAAGGACAATCCTTGGTTTTTGTCTTACCAAATAATCACACGATCCTCTGGTGAACGCCACATGCCGTCGCCTTCTTTGACATCATAAGTCGTAAAGAAGTCATCGAAGTTTGGTACTTGGATATTGACACGGAGTTTAGCAGGCGCGTGGACATCGACACTGGCCATGAGTTTCATCAACTCTGGTCGACCTTTCATACGCCAGATACGAGCAAAAGTTGTGGAAGAATTCTTCAGCAGAGAAGTCTGGCTCTCTCTTGGCAGCTTCAAGCGCTGCTGCAATCCCTCCCAAGTCGGCAACATTTTTCTGATACGGTTAGTTTTCCGTTGATTCTTGCGCCGTAGGATTCTTGACCGTCAAACTGGTCGATAACTTTCTGAGTTTTTTTCTTTGAAAGGCAGCATAGTCATTCTCAGTCCACCAGTCTTTGAGGCTACCATTTTCATCAAAGGAAGCCCCATTTGTATCAAAGGCGTGAGAAATTTCATGGGCGATAACCGCTCCGATACCACCATAGTTGGCAGAAGATGACTGATGCAAGTCATAGAATGGCGCCTGTAAAATAGCTGCCGGAAAGACGATCAAGTTCTTTTGTGGATTGTAGTAGGCATTAACCATATGAGCAGGCATTCCCCACTCCTTGTAGTCAACCGGCTGGTTCCACTTTCTCCAACTGTGCTTGATCTCAACACGCGCAAAGGCTAGGGCATTCTCAAAGAGGCTGGCAGATTCATTCACTACCTTGTCCTTGTAGCGGGCTGGCAGCTCTTCTGGATAACCAATATAAGGCTTGATGACATTGAGTTTGACAATGGCCTTGTCACGCGTTTCAGGTGTGAGCCAGTCATTCTTAGCCAAACGTTCCTTGTAAACATCAATCATGGTCGCCACTTTTTTCTCTACATCCGCCTTGGCTTCTGGAGAGAATTTTTCATGCGCATACCAGAGACCGAGGGCTTGCTTAAAGGGAGCTTGAGCCAAGTGATAAGCCGCCTTGACCTTGTCCTGAGCTTCTGGAACACCTGAAAGAGCTCGCGCGTAGGCACCTGACAAGACACGAATCTCGTCTGTGAGATAGCTGGTTGAAAGATTCACCGCAGCCAAAATCAAGGTTGCCTTAAGCAAAGGCCAAGCTTCTTCACTATAAAATTGGTCTGCTGCTTGCCAGAAACGTTCTTCATCTACGATAACCTTGTCAGGCACTTGCCCAAGAACAGCTTGGAAGAAGTCATCTAGAGGTAGGGCAGGGGCAAATTTCTTGAAATCTTCATAAGCGTATGGATGATAGAGTTTGGCATATTCTGAACTTTCTTCATTAGAAAGTACCACAGCTGCAACTCGACGGTCCAATTCCAATCTCTTCTCTAGCAAATCTGCAATTTCCTCATCTGAAAAATCGTAGGCTTTGAGAAGATTTGCGCTACTTTCCTTCCAAAGCGTCAAGAGCTCCTCACGTTGAGGATGGTCTTCAGCATAGTAGGTTGTATCTGGCAAAATCGTCCCTGGAGCGCTGGCCCAGAGAACATTGATTCTGGCATCCATAAAGTCAGGTGATACTCCAAATGGAAGGAAGTTTGGTTTACCAGCTAGTTCAAACTCGGCTAGTTTGCTGGTAAAATCTGCAAAACTTTCTAAGTCTTGGTATTCCTCGAGTAGAGGAAGGACAGGTTTGATCCCATCTGCTTCCCTCTTATCAAAATCACGTACCATACGATGGTACTTAACAAAATTTGCGAGGATTACATCCTCTGGGACATCCTCACCTGCCAACCACTTGTCCGTAGTTGCCAACATCAACTCTTCAATTTCCTCATCAAGGTCAATAAAACCACCTGTTCGAGATTTATCAGCTGGAATGACAGCTGTTTTTTCCCATTCACCATTGATTGCATCATAAAAATCGTCTTGATAACGTGTCATCTTGTTCTCGCTTTCATTTTTTCACTTATTCTTAGCTTAGCAAAAAAACACTTGGGAATGCAATTAAAAATGAACTTCTTGTCGGTTTCATTTTTTCAGTTATTTTTATTAAATTTTTTTAAAAAAATTAACTTGACTTAAAAATTTTTTTTAATGTATATTAAAATACAGGAGGGAGGAATTTGTTATGATACGTATTGAACACCTCAGTGTCTCCTACAAAGAAACGTTGGCACTAAAGGATATTTCACTAGTGCTCCAAGGACCAACTATTACCGGAATTATTGGTCCAAATGGTGCTGGAAAATCAACTTTATTAAAAAGTATGTTGGGAATTATCCCACATGAAGGTCAGGCCTTTCTCGATGACAAAGAAGTCAAAAAATCTTTACATCGAGTTGCCTATGTCGAGCAAAAAATCCATATCGACTACAATTTCCCTATCAAAGTCAAGGAATGTGTCTCACTGGGACTCTATCCATCTATCCCGCTCTTTCACACTTTAAAGACCAGCCACTGGAAAAAAGTGGCGGATGCACTTGAAATCGTTGGACTCTCAGACTATGCTGAACGCCAAATCAGTCAGCTCTCAGGAGGACAATTCCAACGTGTTTTGATTGCCCGCTGCTTAGTGCAGGAAGCTGACTACATCTTTTTAGATGAGCCTTTTGTTGGGATTGACTCGATCAGTGAAGAGATTATCATGAATACGCTGAGAGATCTTAAAAAAGCTGGTAAAACCGTTCTCATCGTCCATCATGACCTCAGTAAAGTTCCCCAATATTTCGACCAAGTTTTACTTCTCAATCGAGAATTGGTAGCTATTGGTCCAACTGAAGAAACCTTTACCGAAGCCAATCTCAAAAAAGCTTATGGTAGCAAACTCTTCTTTAATGGAGGTGACCTATGATAGCAGAATTTATCGATGGATTGCAAAATTTCCATTTCCTACAAAACGCCTTGATTACAGCTATTGTCATCGGAGTCGTTGCTGGAGCTGTGGGATGTTTTATCATCCTGCGTGGAATGTCTCTCATGGGAGATGCCATCTCTCACGCAGTTTTGCCTGGCGTAGCCCTTTCCTTTATCCTGGGAATTGATTTCTTTATTGGAGCGATCATCTTTGGCTTGATGGCTTCCATCATCATTACCTACATCAAGGGGAACTCTATCATCAAGAGTGACACTGCCATTGGTATTACCTTTTCATCTTTCTTAGCCTTAGGTGTCATCTTGATTAGTGTTGCCAAGAGTTCGACAGACCTCTTCCATATCCTTTTTGGGAATATCCTCGCTGTCCAAGATACGGACATGTGGATCACCATTGGTGTGGGGGCATTGATTCTCTTGATTATCGGGATTTTCTTTAAACAACTATTGATTACATCCTTTGACGAGCTTTTGGCTAAAGCCATGGGAATGCCCGTCAATTTCTACCACTATCTGCTCATGGTGCTCTTGACCCTTGTGTCAGTCACCGCCATGCAAAGTGTTGGAACTATTCTTATCGTAGCCATGTTGATCACCCCAGCTGCGACGGCTTACCTTTATGCTAATAGCCTAAAGAGCATGATTTTTCTTTCATCAGGCCTAGGAGCTCTGGCTTCTGTTGTAGGGCTCTTTATCGGTTATAGTTTCAATCTCGCAGCAGGATCCAGCATCGTGCTCACATCCGCCAGCTTCTTTTTAATCAGTTTCTTTATCTCTCCTAAGCAACGATACTTGAAACTAAAAAACAAAAAAATCATTAAATAACGGGGAAACCCTTTCTGGAGGAATCTAATGAAAAAATTAGGTACATTGCTCGTTCTTTTTCTTTCTATCATTGGATTAGCTGCCTGTGCTAGTGGGAAAAAAGATACAGCATCTACAAACCAAAAACTAAAGGTTGTAGCGACTAACTCAATCATCGCTGATATTACTAAGAATATCGCTGGTGACAAGATTGATCTTCACAGTATCGTTCCTGTTGGTCAAGATCCACACGAGTACGAACCACTTCCTGAAGACGTTAAGAAAACTTCTCAAGCTGATTTGATTTTCTATAACGGTATCAACCTTGAAACAGGTGGCAATGCTTGGTTTACCAAATTGGTAGAAAATGCCAAGAAAACTGAAAACAAAGACTACTTTGCAGTTAGTGACGGCGTAGACATCATCTACCTCGAAGGTCAAAACGAAAAAGGCAAAGAAGATCCACACGCTTGGCTCAACCTTGAAAATGGGATGATTTATGCTAAAAATATCGCTAAACAGCTGATCGCTAAGGATCCTAGCAACAAGGAATTCTATGAAAAAAATCTCAAAGACTACACTGAAAAACTAGACAAACTGGACAAGGAAGCCAAAGAGAAATTTAACAATATCCCTGCTGAGAAGAAACTCATCGTAACCAGCGAAGGATGCTTCAAATACTTCTCTAAGGCTTACGGAGTTCCAAGTGCCTACATCTGGGAAATCAACACGGAAGAGGAAGGAACACCTGAACAAATCAAGACCTTGGTTGAAAAAAACTTCGCCAAACAAAAGTTCCATCACTCTTTGTTGAATCAAGTGTCGATGACCGTCCAATGAAGACTGTTTCACAAGACACAAATATTCCAATTTACGCACAAATCTTTACTGACTCAATCGCTGAAGAAGGCAAAGAAGGCGACAGCTACTACAGCATGATGAAATACAACCTTGACAAGATTGCTGAAGGTTTGTCAAAATAATCCATTAAAAAACGTCGTTCTCACATGAACAGGCGTTTTTTTTATCTTTTAATTTCCAGTCAAATCATTGGAAAAATCTGACAATTCTCGGTAAAATAAAAGAAAAAAGAATGGAGTAGTTTCATGACCACTTTTCTCGGAAATCCTGTAACCTTTACAGGTAAACAACTGCAAGTCGGAGACAAGGCACTTGACTTTTCTCTTACGACAACCGATCTCTCTAAAAAAACGCTAGCTGACTTTGATGGAAAGAAAAAAGTCTTGAGTGTTGTCCCTTCTATCGATACTGGAATCTGCTCAACGCAAACACGTCGATTCAACCAGGAACTTGCCAACCTTGACAACACCGTCGTTCTTACCGTTTCTATGGACCTACCATTTGCCCAAGGACGCTGGTGTGGGGCTGAGGGTCTTGACAATGCCATCATGCTTTCAGACTACTTTGACCATTCTTTCGGGCGTGATTATGCCCTCTTGATCAACGAATGGCATCTCCTTGCACGTGCCGTCTTTGTTCTCGATGCTAACAATATCATCCGTTATGTGGAATACGTTGACAACATCAACACGGAACCAGACTTTGAAGCTGCTATTGCTGCAGTGAAAGAACTGGACTAAAATCAAAGCCATTAGGGCAGAAGGCTAGAGAAATCTAGCTTTTTTTGATATACTAGATGGAGAGAAAAGACAAGAGGGAACGAATGACGCCAAATAAAGAAGACTACCTAAAAATGTATTTATGAAATCGGTACGGAAATGCAAAAAATCACCAATAAAGAAATTGCTGCCCGTATGCAGGTCTCTCCACCTGCCGTAACAGAGATGATCAAACGCATGAAAAGTGAAAATCTCATTCTCAAGGACAAGGAGAACGGCTATCTATTGACAGATATCGGCCTCGAACTGGTCTCTGAGCTCTATCGCAAGCATCGGTTGATTGAAGTCTTTCTAGTTCACCATCTCGACTATACCAGCGATCAAATCCATGAGGAAGCTGAGGTTCTAGAACACACTGTCTCTGACCTCTTTGTGGAGAGACTGGATAAACTGCTTGGCTTCCCTCAAAACCTGTCCCCCACGGTGGAACCATTCCTGCTAAAGGAGAGCTCTTGGTTGAGATCAACAACCTACCTCTAGCAGATACCAAAGAGGCTGGAACCTATCTCCTGACTCGAGTTCATGATAGCTTTGATCTACTCAAATACTTAGAAAAGCATGAGATTCATATTGGTGACCAACTCCAAGTCAAGCAGTTTGATAATTTTTCCAATACTTTTACACTGGTCAACAAAGGTGAAGACCTCCAAGTTAGCATCGATATCGCTAAACAACTCTATGTCGAAAAAATCAACTAACGCCCTTATTCCTGAAAGAAGTTCCTTTCAGGGATTTTTTATTATTTTGCTTGTAAGTCCCATTCGTTTGGTGTAGAATGAAGCTAGATAAAAGAGGGAGGTTTTCCTATGAAAAAGCTCTTTAGAATCCATTTTGCAGCCATTGCAGTCAGCGATTTGCTACTGTTGGTAACTTTCAGACCCCGATACGAACTTTCTTTGGAGAGAGGCCTGTTTTTTTGCTTCATTTTCATCCTTGCTCAGGGACTACTGCTATCTTGCTTGGTCTTCCGACTCAAAAAACATTTCTCTGAGATTTATCCTCAGATGAACAAAAAAATTCGCCTCTACTATTTAGGGTGCTCATCAGCTGATTTTCTATTATTTGTCCTTTTTAGCCATCACTGGTCCCTCAATATTTCTACTCTCTTACTCCAGTCTTTACTTCCTGTCATTCTACTTTTATATTATATGACGGCTAGCCACCCTAAGAGAAAAACTATCCAGACTTTTTACAACAAACACATCTCTTTCTGGGAGTGTCTATAAACAAAAACCAAGCCAGCTGGGCTTGGTTTTTCTTATCTATTTTTAGTATCAAGGATGATGGTAACTGGGTCCCATCATTGACCAGCTCCACCTGCATATCCGCTCCAAAGATACCTGTCTGAACGGGCACCTCTTTGCGCTAGCTTTTTGGTTGAAAGCATCATAGAAAGGCTGATGCCATATCCGGCTTGGCTGCTCCTATAAAAGCTGGACGATTCCCCTTCTTAGTATCTGCAAAGAGGGTAAACTGAGAAATAGAAAGAATTTCGCCCTCAATATCCTTAACAGACAGGTTCATCCTGCCTTCTGCATCTGAAAAGATCCGCATATTGACGAGCTTTCGGACAGCATAATCCAGATCTTCCTCTTGGTCCTCTGGGCCTACACCGACCAGCAATAAAAGCCCTTGATTGATTCTTCCCTGAACCTGACCTTCAATACTCACTTGAGCTTTCTTAACTCGTTGAACGACGATTTTTCATAAAAATCCTTTCTAGATCATTTAGCCATTGGTCCGTTTGACAGAGTAGACTTCTGGCACACTCTTTAATCTTTATCAACTACTGTCGTCAGAGTTGAGAGGTTTGAAATTCCAAAGGACACATGGATATTAGCAAATTTCATATCCTTGGTTGGTTGAGCGTTAACGGTTGAGATATTCTTAGTCGTGTTTGGAAAGAACTTGCAGAACATCATTTAAGAGACCCTGTACGGTTGAGGCCGTAGATATCGATGTGGGCAATATATTCCTTGCTTTGAGAATTGATCTTCCCATTCCACATCAAGGAGACGTTGCTCGTAGTTTTCTTGGGCGCGAAGGTTCATACAGTCCACACGGTGAATGGCACACCACGACCCCTTGGTAATGTAGCCGACAATGTCATCACCAGGAACTGGATTACAACACTTTGGCAATCCGAACTAGGAGACCTGAGGCGCCTTCGATGACCACACCCACCCTCATGCTTGACCTTGAGCGTCTCCTTATTCTCAACCTTAACCTCGCCACCCTTGACTAAGCTCTATCAGCCTCTGCCCTTAGCTTTGGCACGTTCTTCTTCACGACGTTCCTTTTTCAGTCAGACGGTTAAAGACGGTAGTAGCTCTGATTTCTCCAAAACCAATGGCTGCAAAGAGGAGTCTTCTGTCTTGTAGCTGGTCTTTTGAAGGACTTCGTCCATGTGCCGCTTGTCCATAAACTTTATTAGCCACATAGCCATTCTCTTGGAGCTGATTAATCAGCAGTTTCACGGCCTTTGTTGATAGACAATTCCTTTGTCTTGGTTTTTTTAAAGAACTGACGAATCTTTGTTACGTGCCTTGCTGGTCTTAACCATGTTGAGCCAGTCACGACTCGGGTCCAAAATGAATTTGGGGATTGGTGATGATTTCAACCTGATCCCCCGTTTTGAGCTTGGTTGTCAGGGGAACCATACGGCCATTGACCTTGGCACCAGTTGCTTTTTTTCACCGACTCTTGGTATGAATTTCATAGGCAAAGTCAATCGGTCCCTGAATCTTTTGGAAGGAACGAACTGCACCATCTGGAGTAAAGACGTAAATCTCCTCCGCCAGATACTCTTTCCTTAACAGACTCGACAAATTCCTTGGCATCATCAGCCTGGTCTTGCAGCTCCATCATCTCCTTGATCCAGTTCATACCCAATCGCAGATTCTTTGCTGTTGACCTGCCCTTTAATGCCTTTTCTTATAGGCCCAGTGAGCCGCAACCCCGTACTCAGCCACTTCGTGCATTTCCTTGGTCCGAATCTGGAATTCAATCGGTCCTTTTGGTCCCATAGACAGTCGTATGGATAGACTGGTAACCATTGGCCTTACGATTGGCGATATAGTCTTTGAAAGCGTCCTGGCATAGGTTTCCAAAGTTCATGAACATAGCCCAGCATGGCATAGACATCACTCTGGGTATCCAAGATACAGCGAATGGCAATCAGGTCATAAATCTCCTCAAAGCGTTTTCTTCTTATCCTGCATCTTGCGATAGATTGAATAGATATGCTTAGGACGACCATAGATTTTTTTCCCTTTTGAGATTGCGTTCAGAGTGATATTCCTCAACTTTTGTTACGACTTCATCGACCAAAGCTTCACGTTCTCTGCGTTTTTCTCCTTCATCATGTGGGTGATCTTTGTAAAACTCAGTTGGATTGAGGTAACGGAAAGGATAGATCTTCCAACTCCCACTTGACACTTGAAATCCCCTAGACGATGAGCAAGTGGTGCGTAGATTTCCATGGTTTCTCTGGAGATACGTTCTTGCTTGTCCTTTCGAAGATGCTTTGAGAGTCCGCATATTGTGCAAAGCGGTCCGATAGTTTTAACCAAGATAACGCGAATATCCTCAGACATGGCCATAAGCATCTTGCGGTGATTTTCAGCCAATTGTTCCTCGAGTGATTTGTACTCGACCTTACCAAGCTTGGTCACACCCATCAACAATCACTCGAACATCATGACCAAACTCTGCTCTAAATCATCCAAATGTCGCATCTGTGTCCTCAACCACGTCATGCAAAAACCACAGGCAACAGTGACAGCGTCTAGCTTGAGCTTAGCTAAAATACCCTGCCACCTGAATGGGATGGATGATATAGGGCTCACCTGATTTACGATACTGACCCACTATGACATTCTACTGCGTAAACCAAGGCCTTGTGTACAAAAAGCAACATCTTCTTTTCGATAAATATTGTTGCGTTAAAGCGACAACCTCATCGCCCGACAAATTCACTTCTTTTCGGCATGTATACTCTCCAGTTCTTCCTACCATTTTAACACTTTTTTAGTCAATAAGAAAACTAGTAAAGTCTCCTTCTATCCGAGTTTCTGAACTTTATAAAAAAACACTACTAGAAAAACTCTAGCAGTGTTGTTTTATTCAAATCTATCTTAGTAAACTGTCTTTTCAGTTTCTACGTCAAAGAAGTGAGCTTTGTTCAAGTCAAATCCAAGTTCCACAGTTGCACCAGCTTGCAAGTAGTCACGTGCGTCAACCTTAGCAACGAATTCATCTTTACCAACTTGGCAGTATAGGTGAGATTCTGAACCAAGCAATTCTGATACAGAGATAGTTGCTTTTCACAACTGATTCTGGGAATGTTTCAAGGAAAGCAGGTTCTGCGTTCACGTCTTCTGGACGGATACCGAAGATCCAAAAGCCGAAAATGAACTGGTCGGCCCAAATGGAGAAATCGTTGGACGTGTGAAAAATGGTCGTCCGAAATTCTTCCCAGACTACTACGTCATCCCAATGAGCCTCGACAAAGACAACGATGCCCAAGAAGCCTTCAATATGATCGACTACTTCAAACGCAATGGTGTCCTCGTCAAGGAACTCAAAGAAGATATTGGCAACTATAAAAAGGGGACTTAGTCATTGACATGGCCCAAGCCAAACGTGGCTATGCTAACCACATTCTCTACAAGGGTTCCAACGAATCTGCCTGGGCTGCTATGTACGCAGAGTTGCTGGTAAACTTCCCAGATATGAGAGGGTTCAAGTCCGAACCTGTCTTTGCGGATGGTCTTTTTCAACGGAAAAATTAGGAGAAGTCACCACCACCCGCGCCACTCGTACCTCTGAGATCGATCCAAAAGCTCCTTACTATGTGATCGCAAATACCTCAGCCAGTGCCGTTAAAGCTGTCAACCAGGCTATTGCACAAGGAAAAATCTGTCTACCTAACAGATGATGGCTACATCGTTGACCGCGATACCTTTGCTTCGCTCCTACCAAACTATGCCATTTATGGTGATGCCCTCTACAAGGTGCCTAGTGGCCCAACCTTGAAACCGATGAAGGTCTACTCTCCAAACTACCACTATAATTGGGCTGGAGTAGATGCGCCTGCTCATACTAGTTTGGTCCTTGAAAAATTAGGCTTCCAAATCGTCAATACGCCAGAAGAAGCGGATGTTGTTATTTTTGGAAAGCAATCGCTTTGACGCTTCCATTTTTTTGGCAAGAAACCAACCCTTGTCATTGGCGGGGAAGCCATGCAAAAATTGGAAAAATTGGGAGTTCTTACAGGATTTGACGCTGAAAAACTAAAAGGCGGTAGTGACTACGAAGGCTTGATGAAAGCGATCATTGATGATCAGGATCCATTGACCAGCGGATACAAGAAGAATACCCTCTTCTACTCCAACTCAGGAAACTGGATTGAAAAGGTTCCAGAGCATTTCAAGACCTTGATGAGCATCGCTCCAAGCGATTATTATATTGCAGGTTGGTGGCCACATAACGATGTTCTGGCTAACAAAGTCATGGCCATCTCTGGAGAACTGATGGGACAACCACTCTTTGTCTATGCAGGAAATCCAACCAACCGTCAACACCCCTGTCCACTTCTTCCGCTGGGTAACCAATGCGATCTTTGGCAGCAAGTTGGCAAGCTTGATGGATTACGTTCCAGCTAAAGAACCAGATCAAGTGGTAGTTCCAATTCATAACCAAACAAGCAATCCACAGCCAATCTTGGCCAAGAAGGACACTCTAAAGTGCTCCTTCCACAAAAAAAGAAACAACTGTGGAAAATGGAGAAAGCGTGCAAGCTTTGACTTACCAAGTAGGACAAAGCTTCCAAGAAAGTCCAGCTAAGGCACAATTGCCACAAACTGGAGAAGACACAACCGCACACTTCATTCTTTTCAGGCTTCTTGTTAGCCGTTAGCGGAGGCTTCCTCCTCTTGAAAAAGAAAGAAGTTGAGTAAGTTCCAGGTTTAGACTTGGATGATACGAAAAGAACCTTCGCAGACGCGAAGGTTCTTTTTGGAGATAAAATATCTTTCAAAAACTTTCCTTAGGGTGAGTACGGACGTCAGCGAACTTCTTCGAAGTTCCATGACTTAGTTTTTTGAGCCCTAAGGTCTCAGAAACTCTCGAGTGTTTGAAACAATAATGTTTCAAACACTTTTCTCACAGCGGAAAGTTTCAGTTTATACTTGACTGATTCTAAAGTATAGAAAACTTTTATAATGTTCTCCAGAATATTTAATGAACATACTATTCTACATTAAATCCTAACACTGATGCAAAGTTTCTCCTTATTCCACCAATTCCAACACAACCGTTTGGTAAGGAGCTAATTCTAGCACTTGGTCTCCTTCTTGGAATAATCCTGCTGTATTATTTAAAACGACTGTTTTAATCGGAGCTGGCAACTCCAAGGTGGCCTGGCGATTTTGGAAATTGCTGACAACCAAGAGACGCTTGTCCCCACGGCGTTCAAAGGCGATGATATTCTCGCGGTCCCGATAAGCTGGGATCATATCTCCAAACCGGATGGTATTTCCATAGAGAGGATGGCGATACAAGGCCGTCAGCTGACGATAATAATTCAAGATGGAGTCTGGGTCCTTTTCCTGGTCTTCCACATTGATGGAATAATCCGGTTTGGAACTGATCAACCAAGCTGGTCCATCGCTAAAGCCCAGACCTGGTTCTGCTGTCCACTGCATCGGCGTCCGCGCATTGTCTCGGCTGTATTTGGCAATCGCCGCCAAGGCTTCTTCCTCGCTCAGACCGGCCTCTTTAGCCACATGGTAGCCATTGATCGTCGCGATATCATCAAAATCCTCCACTGATTCAAAGACTTGGTTTTCCATCCCAATTTCTTGGCCTTGATAGATAAAGGAATTCCCTTGCGCAACACTTGAATGGTTCCTAGGGCTTTTTTACTGGTATCGTTTACAGGACCTTCTGCGATATAGTGGGACACACCACGAGGCTCATCATGATTTTCAATGATGGTTGAGAGGACCCCAATGCTATCCGCGCGCTCATGCGCTTGAAAAATACTTTCCTTAAGTTCATCTGCTGTTGGAAGAGTATGGTCAAACCAGCCCTTTCCTTCCTGACCTAGCATGGTTTGCTTGAAGTCAAAAATCGAAGAAAAGACACCATCTTTTCCGATAAAGAAATGCAACTCTTCGTCGGTTTCATTGAACACTTCCCCTACTGTGAAGGCATTGTACTTGGCGAAGGTTCGCTCATTTAACTCATGCAAGAAAGGTTCAATCGATTGGGCATTCACTAGAGACTCCAGTACTGGGACCAAGCCATTTTCGCGATCAGACGGAAGCGAACGCCATTCTAGATCTTTTTTGATATTGATAATAGCATCGATCCTAAAGCCCGCAATTCCCTTGTCCAACCACCAGTTGATCATCTTGTAAATTTCTTCGCGCAAGACAGGATTTTGCCAATTAAGGTCTGGCTGATCCTTGTGATAAGAATGGAGATAGTATTTGTTGGTGCCAGGAACTGGTTCCCAGACACTGCCTCCAAAGTAACTTTCCCAGTTGTTGGGTTCCTTGTCACTTTCGATGAAGTAAAAGTAGTCCGCATAAGGGCCATCTGGATCCGCTAGAGCTTTTTGGAACCACTCGTGATGACTGGAGCAGTGGTTAACCACCAAGTCCATAATGATAGAAATGCCCCGCTTCTTACCTTCAGCAATTAGCTCCTCCATATCTTCCATAGTTCCAAAAAAATAGGATCAATGGCATAGTAGTCTGAAATATCATAGCCCTGGTCAATAAACGGACTCTTGTAAATAGGCGATAACCAGAGAATGTCAATTCCTAAGTTTTGAAGGTAATCGAGTTTCTTCGTGATTCCTTTCAAATCCCCAACGCCATCACCATTGCTATCTTTAAAGCTTTTTGGGTAGATCTGATAAGCGACCTTCCCCTTCCACCAGTCTTTTTCCATGTTTTTGTCTCCTTAAAATGAAAGAGACTGAGACATATCGTATCAGTCTCTACAGTGTCAGTAGGTATTAGTAAACTGTCTTTTCAGTTTCTACGTCAAAGAAGTGAGCTTTGTTCAAGTCAAATCCAAGTTCCACAGTTGCACCAGCTTGCAAGTAGTCACGTGCGTCAACCTTAGCAACGAATTCATCTTTACCAACTTGGCAGTATAGGTGAGATTCTGAACCAAGCAATTCTGATACAGAGATAGTTGCTTTCACAACTGATTCTGGGAATGTTTCAAGGAAAGCAGGTTCTGCGTTCACGTCTTCTGGACGGATACCGAAGATCAATTCTTTACCTTCGTAACCTTTATCGCGAAGAACTTTCAAAGCACCTTCTGGAACTTTCAAGTTAAAGGCGTCACCAACGATGTGGTCACCGATCAATTTTTACGTTGATGAAGTTCATAGCTGGGCTTCTGATGAATCCTGCTACGAATTTGTTAACTGGGTTTTTTGTAAACTTCTTGAGGAGTACCGATTTGTTCAACACGTCCGATAGTACCAGTACCAGCAGGGTTTTTAGTTGCTGACATGATAACGATACGGTCTGCAAGTGTCATCGCTTCTGTTTGGTCGTGAGTTACGTAGATAGTTGTAGCTCCGATACGACGGTGGATTTTAGCGATTTCAGCACGCATGGATACACGAAGTTTCGCATCCAAGTTTGACAAAGGTTCGTCCATCAAGAATACTTTTTGCATCACGGACGATCGCACGACCCATGGCAACACGTTGACGTTGACCACCTGAAAGGTCAGCTGGTTTACGATCCAAGAATTCTTTCAAACCAAGAATTTCTGCTGCTTCTTGTACACGTTTGTCGATGTCTTCTTTGCTGTATTTACGCAATTTCAAACCAAAAGCCATGTTATCGTATACAGTCATGTGTGGGTAAAGAGCGTAGTTTTTGGAATACCATGGCGATGTCACGGTCTTTTTGGAGCTACGTCGTTGACAACCACGCCATCGATTGATGCAGTACCTTCTGTGATGTCTTCAAGACCTGCAATCATACGGAGAGTAGTTGATTTACCACATCCTGAAGGTCCTACGAAAAACGATAAATTCTTTGTCTTTGATGTCCAAGTTGAAGTCTTCAACTGAGTAGTGTTCGCTGTTTGGATATTTTTTTGTAAATGTTTTTTTAAGATTTAATTCTACCATTTCGGTGAACTCCTTTAATTTTGATAGTTTTATTATAAATGAAAACGCTTTACATTTCTATGGCAAGGTGACCAAAAATAAAAAAAGTTCTGTGCAACTTGCACAAAACTTTAAATAATATCTGGTAAAATCAATTGATAACACAAGGTCAAATCTGTCAATTCTTTCAACTGAAGCCCTGTCAACTCTTCCCATTTATCAATCTTGTATTGGAGAGAATTGCGGTGCAAATACAGTTGTTGTGCTGTTTTAGTTAGGACTGCACTATTTTCCCATAAGGAGAGAATGATTTCCTGAATTTGATCCTGATCCAAAATCATCTGGTGGAGATAATCTTTTATCAAGCCAAGATCCACCATTTGTTCACCCATACTCCAAAGGTAAAGTTGAGAAAACGTATGGAATCCTTGGTGGCCTTGACGCCACCAGTTTTTAAATAAGTCACGTTCTGCTTTGATGAGATCTGTCAAACTCTGATTTCCTGTTTGCGACCAGACCTGCCCCAGCATGATGGATAAGCGAACCCCAAAATCGTATTCTACGGCTTCCAAGGTATCCATCAAGATAGAGCGAACAGAAGTGTATTTGTCCTGTTGGAGAACAAATAGGTAATCCTGAGCTCCCACCTGAAGCACTGTCTCGCAATTAGGAAAGAGGGTTCTCATCATATCCAACCAAGAAGTCAAGTTTTCCTGTTGGTAATAGGAAAGATGGCAATAGACAACTTGTAGCTTTTTAAAACTTTGCGGTGCTTGTCCCTTGCCCTCAATCAAATAACTATACCAAGGATTGAGCGAGATCGTTTGCTCTTGCTGGGTTAAGAGAGCTACCAACTGTTTCTCGCGTTCACTTAGTCCAACTTCCTCCAGTAAAATCCACTGTTGGGAGGAAACTGGTAGCGTAAGAAAACCTTCCTTATCAATTGGCTGGTCTACGATTTGAGCTTGTGGAAACCAGTCTAGTAATTCTTTTGCAATCATTCCTAGCCCTCCACTTTTTGGATACACCAAGAAATCAAGGTTTCAAGACGCTCCATATTTTCAGTCATATGAAGATAACCCATGACCGCTTCAAAACCTGTAGACATACGGTAGGTGACAACATCTGCGTTCTTTGCCTTGGTATGGCTATTTGTATTGCGACCACGTTTATAGATTTCTTCTTCTTTTTCCGTTAGGACTTGCTCCTCCAACATGAGGGAAATCAAGCGTGCTTGAGCCTTGGCTGATACATACTTAGTGGCCTCTTGATGGAGTTTATTGGGCTTGGTCATGCCTTTAAGAATGAGATGACGGCGAATATACATTGAATAAACCGCATCTCCTTCAAAGGCTAGAGCAATCCCGTTAATGAGATTGACATCAGTCACGTGTCCACCTCACTCCATCCTTGGTATCCAGTAGCTTAATTCCTTGAGCAGCTAGTTGGTCACGGATTTGGTCAGCTGTCGCAAAATCACGATTGGCACGCGCTTCTTGACGTTTTTGAATCAAGGCTTCAATCTCTTCATCCAAAACTTCCTCAACAAAGACAATACCAAAGACCTCTAACATAGCCGCAAGAGCTTCCTTAACCGCTGCATCATAGTTGCCTGAGTTGATCCACTTGGCCATTTCAAAGACGACTGTGATACCATTTGCTGTATTGAAATCCTCATCCATTGCAGCTACGAACTTATCTTTAAAAGCTTGCAACTCTCCCGCATCTACAGTTCCAGTAAATGGTTGCTCATAGGTATTTTTCAAATACTTGAGATTAGTCTCCGCATCACGCACTGCTTTTTCCGTAAAGTTGATCGGTTTGCGGTAGTGTTGAGTCGCAAAGAAGAAACGAAGCACTTGGCCATCAATGGTCTTGAGGGCATCATGTACTGTGATGAAATTCCCCAAGGACTTAGACATCTTGACATTGTCGATATTGACAAAACCATTGTGCATCCAGTAGTTAGCAAAGGTCTTACCTGTCTTGGCTTCTGACTGGGCAATTTCGTTGGTGTGGTGTGGAAACTCAAGGTCAGCTCCACCACAGTGGATATCGATGGTATCGCCCAAAATCTCTGTTGACATAACAGAGCATTCGATATGCCAGCCTGGGCGACCTGGTCCCCATGGGCTATCCCAAGAAATCTCACCTGGTTTGGCTGCTTTCCAAAGGGCAAAGTCTACAGGATTTTCCTTGCGAGCCGTTTCCTCATCAGTACGACCTGAAGCACCTAGTTCCAAGTCTTCTAGGGTTTTATTGGCTAACTTAGCATAGTTGTGAGATTTTTCCACACGGAAATAGACATCCCCTTGACTCTCATAGGCAAAGCCTTTTTCGATTAAATCTTCCACAAAGCGGATGATATCAGCCATAAACTCGACTACACGAGGATGGCGAGTTGCAGGTTTCACACCAAGAGCCGTCACATCTTCACGAAAAGCCGCGATGTACTTGTCCGCTACTTCTTGAGGTGTGATGCCTTCTTCCTTAGCACGGTTAATAATCTTATCATCCACATCTGTGAAGTTAGAAATATAGGCAACTTCATAGCCACGGTATTCAAAATAGCGACGAATCGTATCAAAAGCCACTGTTGAACGGGCATTCCCTACGTGGATATAGTTATAAACTGTCGGCCCACAGACATAAATCTTAACCTTGCCGTCCTCGATTGGGACAAATTCTCGCAAATCACGAGACATGGTGTCATAGATTTTAATCATAAAATACTCCTATACCCCACTATCTATAGAAATTTCAGCAATAAATCAAAAAGTGTAGCAGCTGCACTCGCAACTTCAATAGTTCTTAAGATTGGCTCATACTTCTCTACAAAATATTCCAATTTTTGTTTATCCTGCGGAGAAGTAATGATACTGTTAATTTCGCTATCATTAATACCATGTTGAATCAATTCTGTTTTTGTATTCATTTAGCACTGAAATAATCTCATTGTAGTAATTACTATTTCTATTATCCTGATAGTTTTTTTCAGCAAAATTATTTTTGAACAGGACCGTAGTTTATATCTCCAAGACTCACATCAATAATTGATGTTAATTTATATATAATATAGGGTCCTTCTTTTCTCGCTTACTCTTCCACTAGAATCATATTTTATTTTATAATATTCACTATTTAGTAGTTCCGATATCATATAGGAATATCCATGTTCATTAGTCCATGTATCCCCTTGTCTATAATGACTTAATATATAATCTCGTTTATTTAATTGAGTCAATTTATACTCAAAAACAACCAAGTTTCACTATTATCCATTCTCAATGAATATTCCTGTAAATCAATTTTACTATAGTCCGTTTGAGCATCTTGTTTCATTTCCTCTAATTTTTTTCTTTTCCGATTTAAATATACAAAGAATATAATCAATATAACAAACACACAAATATATATATAGTTTATAATCATATACCCCTATTTATCTCCTTTGCTATCATCAAAGCGATATTGAAAAAAGTCATAGCATCCGCTTTTCTGTCATCGCGTCTAGCATCCCATTCGTGATTGTGATGGTCGACATAGTCAGCTGTATAGAAAAATTGATAGGCCTTGGCTTGTCGATATTGGGCCCAGGCCATGATAGCCGAAGCTTCCATATCTACAACTCTAGCTCCTGCTTCAAGTCTTCGTTTGACCTTAGCAGCTGTCTCACGATAAAAGGCATCTGTGGTCCAAGACTTTGTTCGAATATGCTCAACACCAGCTTTATCCAAGGCGTTTTCCATAGTTAAGAGTAGAGATCGCTCATAGGCTATTTCATCACTTGCTGGAGCATAGTGATAACTAGTACCTTCATCACGTAAAGCCGAACTTGGTAGGATAATCTTATCTGCTTGAATAGACTGGTCTAGAACTCCGCAAGATCCCAAAACAATAAAGTTCTTAAATCCTCTTGCTTTTAGTTCTTCTAAGAGTCCAACAACCATTGGAGCTCCAATAGTAGCCATAGAAACTGCTACCTTACTCCCATCTTTTTCATAGATATACCATGGCAGTTTGCCATTTAGATTGGTAAGATAGCCACCTTCGTAGACACCATCTATCTGCTTACTCGTTCAAGGATTTCTCCATTAAAAGACAAGATAATGGTATCACAAACTTCTCCACCACACTAAGGAGGCTTCGATCAGTTGGCTCGATAACAGCAGGTACATTTTCAAATTCTTCTAATAGCATCGACCTAACCTCCTAAATTAACGAATCACTTCTCCTTACAACCCCGACGACCTGTGACTGGCTTCTCTAGCATGCTCAAGTTTATTGACGTAGTATTCACGTTTTTCTTCGACTTCGTGAATGGTTGGTTCATCCTTTTGCCCGTGAACTCGAACAATCTTAGCAGGAATACCGACGACTGTTACATCGCTAGGAACATCTGCCACAACGACCGCAGCAGCACCGACTTTGGCATTTTCACCGATTTCCACAGGTCCGATGACTTGGGCATGAGCAGAAATGAGCGCTCCTTTACGCACGGTTGGATGGCGTTTGCCAACATCCTTACCTGTACCACCGAGAGTGACACCATGGTAGAGAAGGACACCCTTCTCAACAATCGCCGTCTCCCCAATTACAAGTCCTGCTCCATGGTCGATAAAGACACCTGAATCGATCTGAGCTCCTGGATGGATCTCAATCTGCGTCCAAAAACGCCAAAACTGGCTGTGCATCCGAGCTAACAGCTTAAAGCCATGTTGCCAGAGAAAATGAGAGAGACGGTGAGCAGCCAAGGCCTTCACACCAGGATAGGTCAGCAAGACTTCCAAGGTAGTGCGAGCCGCTGGATCATTTTCTTTTACGATATCAATGGTTTCACGCCACCATCCCATACATTTTTCCTTTCTTATTCTGAGTCTTTTGGTGTTTCTGTAGTTTCTTTCTTAGGGTTGTGATCCTTATGATAGTGACGAGGACGATCGCCATGACGATGACGCTTTTCACCTTTTTCTTCTGAATGTTCAGGTTTTGGTGGACGTGGCAAGAGTGCCTTCATAGAAGCATCTACACGACCTTTTTCATCGATCTTAATTACCTTGACATCCACTTCATCACCGATTTCTACCAAGTCTTCTACACGGTTGGTACGTGTCCAAGCCATTTCAGAGATATGAACGAGGGCATCTGTCTTATCAAAGAGGTTTACAAAGGCACCAAATTTCTCAATCCGAACCACTTTGGCATGGTAAACTTCATCCACTTTCGCTTCACGAACCAAGCCAGCAATGATTTCTTTGGCACGGTTAATCGCAGCTTGATCACTCGAGTAGATAGATACATTACCTTCTTCGTCGATATCAATCTTAACGCCTGTTTCAGCGATGATCTTGTCGATGGTTTCTCCACCTTTACCGATGACAATCTTGATCTTGTCCACATCAATCTTGATGGTATCAATTTTCGGAGCAGTTGGAGCCAATTCTGGACGAACTTCTGGAATCGTTTCTTCAATCACATCAAGAATTTCAAAACGAGCTTTCTTGGCTTGAGCAAGAGCCTCCGTCAAGATTTCTGCAGTAATCCCTTGGATCTTGATATCCATTTGAAGAGCTGTAATCCCGTCACGCGTACCTGCAACCTTAAAGTCCATATCTCCAAAGTGGTCTTCCAAACCTTGGATATCTGTCAATACGGTATAGTTACTTCCATCAGAAATCAGTCCCATGGCAATCCCTGCTACTGGCGCCTTGATTGGCACACCACCAGCCATAAGGGCAAGCGTTCCCGCACAGATAGAGGCTTGAGAAGAAGAACCGTTTGATTCCAAGACTTCTGCTACCAGACGGATCGCGTATGGGAATTCTTCCAAGCTTGGCAAGACTTGCTCAAGAGCACGCTCACCAAGAGCACCGTGACCAATCTCACGACGACCAGGCGCACCGTAACGACCCGTTTCACCAACAGAGTATTGTGGGAAGTTATAGTGGTGCATAAAGCGTTTCTTGTACTCTGGATCCAAACCATCGATGATTTGCGTTTCACCCATTGGCGCCAACGTCAAGGTAGAAAGGGCCTGCGTTTGTCCACGAGTAAAGAGACCTGAACCGTGCACACGGGGAACGAAGTCAACAACCGCTTCCAAAGGACGGATTTCATCGACCTTACGACCGTCAGGACGAACCTTGTCTTCTGTAATCAAACGGCGCACTTCTGCGTGTTCCATTTGTTCCAAGATTTCAGCCACATCCCGCATGATACGGTCAAATTCTTCGTGGTCTGCATATTTCTTCGTAAACGGCTGTGACTTGGTCTTTGACTGCTTGAGTTGCAGCTTCACGAGCCAATTTTTCTTCTACTTGGACCGCTTTTTGAAGGTCACTGTTGTAGGCTGCGATGATTTCAGCTTGCAATTCCTCATCTACATGAAGCAATTCAACTTCTGCTTTTTCTTTGCCGACTGCCGCAACGATTTCTTCTTGGAAGGCAATCAATTCTTTAACGGCTTCATGCCCTTTCAAAAGAGCTTCCAACATGATTTCTTCTGACAATTCTTTGGCACCAGACTCTACCATGTTGATAGCGTGCTTGGTACCAGCTACTGTCAATTCAAGAAGCGAGCGCTCTGCTTGTTCTTGGGTTGGGTTGATGATGATTTCCCCATCGACATAACCTACTTGTACTCCAGCGATTGGGCCGTCAAATGGAATATTTGAGATAGACAAGGCCAAGGATGAACCAAACATGGCTGCCATTGGTGCAGAGGCATTTTCATCGTAAGAAAGGACAGTATTGATGACTTGCACTTCGTTACGGAAACCTTCCGCAAACATCGGACGGATCGGACGGTCAATCAAACGCGCTGTCAAAGTCGCATCTGTTGAAGGACGTCCTTCCCGCTTCATAAAGCCACCAGGGAACTTCCCAGCTGCATACATTTTTTCTTCGTAATTGACTTGGAGTGGGAAGAAATCCCCAGTTGCCATCTTCTTAGACATGACAGCTGCCGTCAAGACAGTTGACTCACCGTAACGTACGACAACAGAACCATTTGCTTGCTTGGCAACCTGGCCAGTCTCTACGATCAACTCACGACCCGCAAAAGTCGTTTTAAACACTTGTTTTACCATTTTAATCCCCTTTGGATGGATAATATTATACGACTTGCCTACAAAAATCAGGATACAAAGGGCGTGAAGAATCCCGTATGAAAATAGGAGATTGACGCAGTGTGCCACGCACACAAGGAAATCTCTCTTTTTCACTAGGGATTTTAGCCCGTGTTCAACTATCAAGATATTTTGGACGGTTCGGCTTGCCGAACATTTCTGTAGAAAAATAGGAAGGTGACGCCGCACTCGATGAGTGCTAGGAAGCTTATCTTTTTTCCTAAGAAATGAGGCCAAAATTCAATTACTCAAGATATTTTGGACTTTTTGAGTTTCGTTTTCGCAACCTTTATAACCTAAATACCCTCATCTTTGTATCAAGTACGTACAGAGTCTATTTTATCATATTTTTCTTAAAAAGTACGGTCTTTTCTATAAAAAAGGAACCATTCTGCTGTGAAAAGAAGAATGGTTTGCTTTTGATTATTTTAAGGTTGGTGATTGAACAAGGCATGGGTTGCTTGGTGAATGTACTGAGCAGTGTCTGCGTTGTTCATGGTGTAGAGATGCACACCTGCTACGTCCTGCGTTACCAAGTCCACGATTTGGTCTACGGCATAGGCAAGTCCTGCTGCTCTGAGTGACTCAGGGTCATTCTCATACTTGTCCAAGATAGCCTTGAACTTACGTGGGAGATGGATATTCTCACAAGTCTTCAAAAGACGAAGCGCTTGGTTACGATTGAGGATTGGCATGATCCCTGCATGAATGGGAACATCAATCCCTGCCAAGGTACATTTGTCTTGGAAATCGTAGAAACGCTCATTGTCAAAGAATAGCTGAGTGACAAGACTTGAACAGCCTGCATCCACTTTTCTCTTGAGATTTTGGATATCTGAGATTTGGTTTGGCGAATCTGGGTGCCCTTCTGGGTAACAAGCTCCAATAATATCAAAGTGTGGTGCCTGTTCATTAATAAACTCAATCAAGTCTGTGGCGTAACGGAAATCCTTCTGTGGCTCAACACCTGGAATGATATCTCCACGAAGAGCCAAGATTTTCTGAACACCAACTTTATCCAAATCCGCAATGGTCTCAGCCACCTTATCCTTAGTCAAATAGATAGCTGGCAAGTGAGCAATGGTTGGGATTTCCAAGTCATTTTGGATATAGTCTGCCAAACGAACCGTCGTCTCTTTGATATTAAATTTATTATTGCTGGCAGTTACACTGATGAAGTGTGGTGCCAAGCCCTGCATGTCTTTCAGAGCTGCAATAATTTTGTCATTGCCTACTGATGGGTTGGGAGGGAAAACTTCAAATGAGAGTGACGGTGTTTGACGCGACATATGTAATAACCTTTTTCTAGTTGATTTCTTACTGATCAACCGTGTAGAGAGAACTGTCTTTTCTTACAATTTCTCACGCGCAGCTTTGGCAGCTTCTACAAGGCGAATCAAGCTTTCTTTCGTTTCTGGAATACCACGTGTTTTCAAACCACAGTCAGGGTTGATCCAAACTTTCTTGCTTGGTACTTTCGCAAGGATTGCTTCGATTGTGTGGTCGATTTCACCTTCATTAGGTACACGAGGTGAGTGGATATCGTAAACCCCAGGTCCAACTTCTGTTTGGAAGTTTTTCGCTTTGAGTTCGTCCAAGATTTCAAGGTTTGAACGGCTAGCTTCAAATGAGATAACGTCTGCATCCATGTTGTCGATAGCTGGGATGATATCTGTAAATTCTGAGTAACACATGTGAGTGTGGATTTGTGTGTCTGGTGCTACTGTTGAGTGTACCAAACGGAAGGCTGGAATAGCCCAGTCAAGGTAGTCTTCGTACCAGTCGCTACGACGGAGTGGCAATTTCTCCACGAAGGGCAGCCTCGTCGATTTGGATGATTTTCACGCCTGCAGCTTCAAGGTCAAGAACTTCATCCTTGATTGCAAGAGCGATTTGAAGAGTAGAATCCTTGATAGAGATGTCTTCACGTGGGAATGACCAGTTAAGGATAGTAACAGGTCCAGTCAACATACCTTTAACAGGTTTGTCAGTACGGCTTTGTGCGTAGCTAGACCATTTAACAGTGATTGGGTTGAGACGAGTCACATCACCCCAGATGATTGGTGGTTTAACCCCACGCATACCGTATGATTGTACCCAACCGTTTAGAGAAGAGGTAACCTGACAAGTTTTGACCGAAGTACTCAACCATGTCGTTACGCTCGAATTCACCGTGAACAAGCACGTCAAATCCAACTTCTTCTTGCCATTTGATCCATTCGTCGATGGTTTCAGCAAGGAAGGCATCGTATTCTTCTTGTGACAATTCACCCTTACGGAAGGCCAAACGTTTAGCACGAACTTCCTTAGTTTGAGGGAATGAACCGATGGTAGTTGTTGGAAGAGCTGGAAGTTTGAATGCTTCTTCTTGGATTGCTTCACGTTCTGCAAAGGCTGGCAAACGAGTGTAGTCTGCGTCAGTCAATCCAGCGATACGCGCACGAAGTTCAGCATTTTCACCAACACGTTCAGTCGCAAAGAGTTCTTTGTTTGCTGCAAGAGCTTCTGCACCTTGACCGTTGCGGATAGCATCCAAGTCACGGATTTCATCCAACTTTTCTACTGCAAATGCAAAGTGGTTCAAGATAGCTGGTTCAAAGTCTTCGTTAGCTGTTGTAAATGGCACATGAAGAAGTGAGCATGAGCTAGTCAAAACGATGTTTTCAGCTGGGATTTGCTCAAGAATAGCCAAGCTCTTTTCGTAGTTGTTACGCCAGATGTTCTTACCATTGACAATACCTGCATAAAGAGTCTTGTCAGCTGGGAAGCCACCTTTAACGAGTTCAAGAGTTTTCTTACCTTCAACGAAGTCAAGACCGATGGCATCTACTGGCAATTTCACAAGGTCAGCGTAAACGTCACGAACGTCACCGAAGTAAGTTTGAAGCAAGACTTCAAGACCTTTTTTGTCAGCCAAGAGTTTGTTGTAGATGTTCAAGAAGAGTGCTTTTTCTTCTTCTGTCAAGTCTTTGACAAGAGCAGCTTCGTCGAGTTGGATACGAGTTGCACCAAGTTCAGCCAATTTCGCAAAAACATCTTGATAAGCAGCTACTAAGCTATCTACGAAGTCTTCTGCTTTCACACCTTCTTCAAAGTCTGACAATTGAAGGAAAGTGAATGGACCTACAAGGACAGGACGAGTGTTAAGTCCAAGCTCTTTAGCTTCTTGGAACTCATCAAAGATCTTGTGACCAGCCAATTTTACTTGAGTGTCTTTTTCAAATTTAGGAACGATGTAGTGGTAGTTGGTGTTGAACCATTTCTTCATTGGAAGGGCACGAACATCCCCTTTTTCTCCTTGGTATCCACGTCCCAAAGCAAAGTAGCGTTCAAGGTCTGACAAGTCCAAGTTTTGAACAGATGCAGGAACTACGTTGAAAAGGAAGGCAGCATCAAGGAAGTTGTCGTAGTGAGAAAAGTCATTTGATGGGATTTCAGTGATGCCTTTTTCTTTAACAATGTTCCAGTGTTTTGCACGTAATTCTTTCGCAGCAGCCAAAAGTTCTTCTTCTGAGATTTCTTTTCTAAAGTATTTTTCAGTTGTAAATTTTAATTCGCGGAATTCACCCAAACGAGGGAAACCGATAATTGTAGTTGACATGTTTTGTCCTCCAAAAATTGTTGTTGAAACTATCTTAACAGAAAAGAAATCATCTGTATAATTGTAAAAAATTAGGCTTTGATATAGTTTGAAACTATATCGTTTTTTAAAGAACAAAAAAAGATTTGGAGAAGATTCCCCAAATCCTTTGGTAGACAATGATTAACAGATTTTCAAGATAGTCCTATTCATAGTCAAACTTGAGTAAACAGATAGTTGACTATGGCTTGTTATTAGAAAAAACTATAGGCACTGATTCTCAACTATTTTCCTGTTCAAGTGGGACAACTGCGAGTGTCTTGCCTAAACTGGCTAGAACTTTTAAGACGGTATCTAACTGAGGACTCGTCTTTCCTGTTTCCATCCTAGCTATGACAGGCTGGCTCACTCCACTGAGTTCTTCTAGTTTTTTCTGACTGATACCTTGCTCATGTCTAGCTTCAATTAACTCACTCATGATAGCTACTCGCATATCACTCTCAAGGATTTCCTCCTTGGTAAAGAGTTGAGACCGAACATCCTTCCAGTTACTCCCAATGGCACTATTTTTCATCACTTACTCCTCTTTCTTTTAAGTCCTTCAGTTCACGCTTGGCTTTTTCAATTTCTCTTCTAGGGGTCTTTTGAGTCTTTTTGACAAAATGATGTAAAAGAACAAAACTCCCATCAAGCCAAGCTACAAATAAAATCCTATCCCTAAGAGGTCTTAATTCCCATATCTCATCTTCCAAATGTTTCATATAGGGTTCACCATCTCTAGTCCCATGCTGACTAAGCAACTCAATATAGTCGTTTAGTTTATTGAGTTTTATGCGACTATCTTTACTTTTACGACTAGCCAGTTCTCTCATATAATCCAAGACTGGCTCATTTCCATTTTTGTCCTTATAGAAGTAAATTGTGTGCACCAAGCAACCTCTTTTCAATTTAATTATAACTTAAAAGTTATTAAAAGTAAATCGTAACACTTAAAAAAAGAAGACCCTAGAATCATTCTAAAGGTCTCATTTTTATTATTCGAAAAGATTACGAAAAGAGTTATAAAGTGGAGCTAATCCATATTCTTACTCCAGCTCTATCCCCTTCTCTCGGAGATTAGCCAGACACTCCTCATAGTATTCTGAATCATGCTCACTATAGACGGGATTACCTAGGTTCTCCTCAGGCAAGTCTTCATAAGGAGGGCAGGTCTTACCACGGTAGTTCTTATCCAGCCACTCTGGACTGACATTGTAGCCACGGTCAGCCATCTCCTCCATGATCAAACGATGATAGGCATAGAGATGATAAGGCGAGTGGGTAAAGACATAGTCAACCGTCGCATGCTTTCTGCCCCAGCCATTGCCACGCAGGGCGCAGCACTCTCGATGTTGCCCCAAGAGCTGAGGACGTGGAAGTTGTGGAATCAAATCTTCATGCCAAAGTCTCATGGGAGTCTCCTTTCAGCAGGGTAGAATCTTGCAGATAAGCATTTGGGTAACGTTCAAGCAAGTCTCGAGTCCTAGCAATCAAGTCTTCCTTGGAAGCCTGACCAAAGCGATAGCGATCCAGCAAGAGCATATAGTCTTTCGCTCATCAAGACTAGCTTGCTTTTTAAAATAGCCCCAAATATGCTGGAAGGCATTGCAAACCTGACCCCTGTGCTCTGGAATCTGGCAGGCACGATCAATCATCTCTTGAACTTGACTCAGCTCCACCACTTCTTGCTTGAGATACTGGCGAATGTCCTTGTAAATATTACTGGAATGGCTCAAAACAAGGTATTTATTTTCCGCCCAGAGTTGCTGACAAAGGGCACGTTGGTTGTTGTTTTCCATATTTCTCCTAACTTTCTACTAGTTCCCAGGAAATACGGAAACAAAGTTGTATTTTAAAAATGAGCTAATCGATTTTTAGTTGAATCTAAAGTTCACGTCACTAAATTCCTGAATAAATCTCTACTAATGTTTGAATCTGATGTAAAACTTCTTGTTTCTTACGTTCACGAGCTCCATGTCTACGAGAAGTCGGTGGAATAATCGAATCCAAATCAGCTCCACTATTCTCAGCATAACCACGTTGAATAGAACGATCAATGAATAATTGATAATCTTTTACAAGATTTCAGACTCTGCCAATTCACGAATAGCGACTGCTTTACGTTCTTTACCATAAGCATAGAATGCATTGATAATTTCATCATGGTCTTTCAGACTCGCTAAATCAGTATCATTGATAAAGCTAATCACCAACTCTTCCTTAGCACGAATATCAATACTTGACCGAATAACACGGCTAACTTCAGCTTTCATTGCTTCCTTAGACTCAGAGTTCTTCGATTTTTCAACAATTAATGCGAGTATATAGTCCAGATTAATCTCGTCCGTTTTTAAGAGCTCAATCTCAAATTCAATATCTGAAAGGTCAACACCTAAATCTTTTGTTCTTTCATAGTTTTTAAGGTTTAAGAATTCATCTCGAATTTCCACATAAGAACTTCTTAAATCTTGGAGATAACCTTCCGAGATAGGCTTGTCGATTTCCTGAAATTCATCATAATTTCGAAGAACGTTATCAAGCTTCAGAAACTCACCAAATAACTTAACAAACTCTTTTTTATCACGTTCTGTTTCTATTTCTTGTGGGTTCGGGAATCTTTCCAGAATTTCCTGACAAACTTCTGTATAACCTTTAACCTTGATACCAGTTACCTGATCCACGAAACCATCCATGTATTCGCTAAAACTTTTTTCTAAGATAATATCAAGTTTATTGGTATCCCCAAAGGTTCTAATAGCTTCTTGAGTAGCTTTTTCTAAATCACGGAAACATACGATATTCCCAAAAGGTTTAACTTTGTTAAAAATTCGGTTGGTTCTAGAAAAAGCCTGAATCAAACCATGATAACGTAGGTTTTTATCAACAAAGAGAGTATTCATAGTCGGAGCATCAAAACCTGTCAAGAACATACCCACTACAATCAACAAATCCACTTCCTTAGACTTAACTCGTTTAGAAAGGTCACGATAGTAATTTTGAAACTCTTTCCCATCAGTCGAAAAGTTGGTCTTGAACATTTGATTATAGTCGTAGATTGCCTTAGCTAGAAACTCTTTAGATGAGAGAGGCATGGCTGTATCTTGAGGGTCTAGCTCTTCATCTTGAATCTCTCCATAAGCTGACTGTTCTTCGTTAGGCGCAAAGCTAAAGATAGTCGCGACCTTCAAACGCTTAGCTTCTGGTAATGCTGCTTGTTGTCGCTGAAGTTCTTCATAGTATAATTTCGCAGCTTCAATACTTTGTACAGCCAGCATGGCATTAAAACCAGACAGTTGTTTTTGTTTATGAGTATAGTGTTGATTTCGGTGCGTCTTGTCGTTATAGACTCTCAACAGGTACTCTGTGATGGTTGCAATCCGTTCAGGATGCAAAAGAAGTTCTTTCTCCATCTTTTTGAGTTTCTTCTCATCGAGCTCTCGACCGACTGCCTTTTCTGCTTCTTTATACTTATTGATTTCAGGCTTGATATAGTTGTAATCAACTTTGAACTTCAACACTTTTTTATCTCGAATAGCATCTGTGATAACGTAGTTATGAAGTTGTTCGCCAAAAACCTCTTGAGTTGTTTCTCCTGTTAAACTATTTTCTGGGAAAATCGGAGTCCCTGTAAATCCAAATAAAGCATACTGTTTAAAAGCTTTTTTGATACGCTTTTGCGCTTTCCCAAACTGAGAACGATGACACTCGTCAAAAATCAAGACACATTTTTTACTGTAAATTTCATGGTTTGGGTTCGCAGTGATAAACTTATTTAATTTTTGAATGGTTGTGACAACAATTCGATCATCATTTTCTTCAATACTACGTTGGAGTTCTTTTGTATTGTTACTACCATTGACTGAATTTGGTTGGAATTTTTGATATTCCTTCATGGTTTGATAGTCTAAATCTTTCCTATCAACCACAAAAATCACTTTGTCAATATAGTCCAACTCTGTTGCTAAACGAGCGGTCTTAAAGCTGGTCAAAGTTTTCCCAGAACCAGTCGTGTGCCAGATATAGCCACAAGCATTGATCGTACCGAAATTCTTCATTTCATTTGTGGAATGTATCTTTCGTAAAATACTCTCCGTTGCTGCTATCTGATAAGGGCGCATGATAAGCAAGGTATTATCAGCATCAAAGACACAATACTTAGTCAAGACTTCCAAGAGGACTCGTTTACTTAGGAATGTAACGGTAAAGTCTTCTAAATCATGAATGGTTTTATTTTTGCGGTCTGCCCATTCACAGGTGAATTCATAATGATTTTTATTTTGAGCTGTCGTATTGGCAAAGTAGCGCGTATAAGTCCCATTAGAAATAACAAAGATCTGAATGTACTTGTATAAGGAATTCTCACTATTGAAGCTTTCCTTGCTATATCTATGGATTTGTTCAAAAGCTTCTTTAAGACTAACACCACGTCTTTTCAATTCAATCTGAACTAACGGCAGACCATTCACTAAAATAGTAACATCATAACGATTGGTATGGCTGCCTACTTGAGTCACTTGGTTAATGACCTGCATGCTGTTGTTATGAATGTTTTTCTTATCAAGGATGAAAATATTTTTAATTCGTCCATCATCAAAGACAAAGTCATAGATATAATTTTCTTGAATCTTGCGTGTTTTTTCAACTAACCCCTCATTGGGACAATCCAGATACTCAACTACAAAGCGATCCCACTCAGCATTCGTAAAGGTCACCTTATTGAGTTTTTCTATTTGCACCTTGGCATTTGCTAAGAGCTCTTCAGGTGTATGAATATTTAAGCGTTCATAGTTGAGATGATTTACCAAATCAGAAATCAACTGATTTTCTAAATCAGCCTCTGACTGATACTCTCTATCCGTGCGATACTCTGGTTGATACTCAGCCAAGAGAATCCCTTCATTTGTTTCTGCAATTACTTCATGTATTTTTGAATAATCAACCATAGCATGCTTCCTTTTTTGTTTTAATTGAGATACTTTCTCAAAATGATTAAAGAGTTTATCTAGTAAAATTTAATAATTGTTCTCTCCAGTATTCATACTGTTTCTGTCTTAGTTCAATTTCCTTTGGAAGACCCTCAGAAAGAGAGTTGGTTAAGGTGTTGAAATGGTCAAGAATGGAAACAATTCTTTCTTGTTCTGTAATGGATGGTAAGTAAAAAGTAATTTTATCAATAGCATCCTTAGATAACCTCGGAATACTTGCCTTTCGAACTTGCGATTTGAGCCTATCTTGCTTACTTAACAAGACATAGTACATAAATTTATCAGAAATATTATCAGACGTCTCTAATGTGTATACATCATCAGCTGCCCAGAAGTCCGTATCACAATATCCTATTTCACCAGCCGCCCCTGCACAGATAACAAAACTAGTTTCTTTTGATCTGTTTGAATTTGTAAAATATCCTAAAGGTGTCAAACTATTCTGATAAACTGGAAAACTTCCTGAAGTAGTTAGCTGATTTCTAACAAGCCGTTTCCCACGTTGTAAATTGATGACTTGTCCCAACTTCACCCGAATTGGTCCAAATACCCAGTTCAAGAGCCTAATGATGTCTTGTCTGTACTGTACTGTCAGTGTACTCGCCTTCGGCGACGAATGTCAAGAGTTTATCTCGAAAATATTCGTACTGTTTTTGACGTAGTTCAATCTCTTTGGGTAGTCCAATATTTAAGTCGTTACAAACCGTATCAAAGTTGTCTAAAACTTGAATAATGCGAGATTGGATTTCGAGGGATGGAACTGGGATTGTTGTTTTTTCTATATTTCCATTATAAAGCCTACTGATTGTCCCACCATCTGAAACTTTCCAAGGATTCATCTGATAAAAATAATATAGGTAGCGATTTAAAACTTGACTCTCATCATGTTCAAGCCAAACAATGTTAGAATCTTGAAAATAAGAATCTTCACCATTAAATACAACTGTTCGTCCAATAGTACCAGATGCCGAAATTAAAATGTCTCCCAATTTAGGATATGAAAATCTTAGTTTATATTCCTCAAATAATTCTCTAGAAATATAAGAAGTTGCAACTTTTCCAAATGTTCCTATTTTTATAAAAAGGAATCTCACCATCATCTGAAGTTTGATTCTTTAAAATCCTCTTACACATCGAAACTTTTCCAACTTCTCCCAACTTCTTCCATTCAACCTGATATACCTCATCTTCAAATGATAAAAGTTTATCTCGATAATAAGAATATTGCTTTTTACGTGAGGTCAATTCTGAGGTCAATTCTGTTACATAATCGGTAAATTTGTCAAGTGTTTGCACGATTTTTTCTTGAATTTCTAAAGGGAGAATTGGAATAAGAAACTTTGAGTAGGTTCCAATCCATTGTCTACCATGTTGATCTGGTTTATAAGTTATTGTCCCCAAATAATGCCATACATAGCGTAATAAAACTTCGTTTTCAAATTCATCTTTTATTGTTAACATTTTTCATTGCTGATGATTTTACTTTAAATTTAAAATCTACCCATTGTTTTTGATGTAGTAAAATCATCAAAAATGATAACAGGATTACTTTTGCTAGCTTGATAAATACCATCTTTTTTTCATTTGTATAGCCTAAAATAAACGATTGCCCCGCAGTTAAAACAGGAATTTCATCACTGTCATCATAAGCTTTACTTGAAACAATATATTTGGTTGGTTGCTCATACTCTACCACTTCCCCCAACTCTTTCCACTCAACGGGGCAGTTTTGGATTTCTTCTAGGATATTCATCATTTACCTCCTAGTTTCTCAACAATCTTATCGATCTCAGCACGTAAGTAGTCAATCTTAGTAACGGTCTCAGCGATTTCTTTATTGAGAACATCAATATCAATCTTCTCGCGTGTATCTTCTTGTTCGACATAGGTTGAGACAGAAAGGTTATAGTCCTGCTCTGAACCAATCACTTCATTATCAACGAGAGCTGCTTTATAGTCAACACTTTGATAATTGGTAAATAATTCAACAATATGGTCGATATTGTCATCCGTCAAGACATTATTATTGGTCTCTTTTTTTAAATTCCTTACTCGCATCGATAAAAAGTGTTTTATTTTCTAGTTTATTCTTCGCCAAAACTAAAATCGTGGTTGCGATAGAGGTTCCAAAGAAGAGATTATCAGGCAGAGCAATCACTGCTTCAACAAAGTTGTTATCTACTAGATACTGACGAATGGTCTTTTCAGCACCACCACGATAGAAAATACCTGGGAAACAAACAATGGCTGCTCGACCTCTGTTAGACAAGTGATTGAGACTATGCATGATAAAGGCAAAGTCAGCTTTTGACTTAGGAGCAAGCTTACCAGCTGGCGCAAAACGGTCATCGTTTATGAGAGTTGGGTCTCCATCTCCCACCCATTTGACTGAGTATGGAGGGTTAGAAACAATAGCATCAAAAGGTTTTTCATCCAAATGCTGAGGATTTAAAAGAGTATCTCCTCGCTTAATATCAAAGTTGTTGTAGTTGATATTGTGTAAGAACATATTCATACGAGCCAAGTTATAGTTGGTCATATTGATTTCTTGACCAAAGAAACCATCCTCCAAGATATGGTCTTCGTATTGCTTTTTCATCTGAAGTAAGAGCGAACCCGAACCACATGTTGGGTCGTAAACCTTGTTAATCTTGTCCTTACCAACCATTACCAAACGAGCCAGTAATTTAGATACTGTCTGAGGTGTGAAAAATTCACCACCACTTTTACCAGCATTGCTCGCATAGTTGGAAATCAAGAACTCATAGGCATCCCCAAAGGCATCAATGTCATTTTCCGCAAAGTTGCCAAAGTTAATACTATTGATACCATTGAGTATATCAGAAAGGCGTTTATTTTTTTCTGGAACTGTACCACCAAGGATGTTGCTTCGTGTGTCCAAGTTATCAAATAAGCCTTTGATATCATCCTCTGACTTGAATCCAATCGCCGATTTTTCAATGTCTTGGAAAATATTGGCTAAATCTTCGTTTAAATTTTCATTTTGTGTCGCATTCTTGACGACATTTTCAAATAATTGACTTGGAAGAATAAAGAAACCTTTATCCTCAACTGTCCCTGGTTTGAAATCTTGCTCAGCTTCTTGGTCACTCAATTCAGCATAACGGAATTCTAAATCGCCAGCCTCATGCTCAGCGTGATCAAAATAGTCTGCCATATGCTCTGAAATAAAGCGATAGAATAGGATTCCAAGTATGTACTGCTTGAAATCCCAACCGTCTACAGCTCCACGAACATCGTCTGCAATCGCCCAAATTTTACGGTGAAGCTCCTTACGCTCTGCACTTTCTTTATTTGCCATTTTTACTTTCCTTAATTATTGAATTCTTCCTATCATTATATCATATTCCTAGCAGAAAACGCCTTGCTGATCCTACTACCCTCAGAAAAACCTTGTAGTCTTTCTCCCTAAAATATGATATAGTAGAATCATACTACACAAGAGGAGTTTCCATGTCACACGATAAAGAAATGAAAGCTGTTTCTCCCCTTCTACAGCAAGCCATTCATATTTCCTCCATCGTCGGTGGAGTTGGTACCTTAATATTCTGTATCTGGGCCTATCAGGCTGGAGTTTTGCACTCTAAGGAAACCCTATCTGCCTTTATCCAACAGGCCGGTATCTGGGGGCCACCACTCTTTATCTTTTTGCAGATTTTGCAGACGGTTGTTCCTATCATTCCAGGTGCTCTGACCTCCGTTGCAGGTGTCTTTATCTACGGGCACATCATCGGAACGATTTATAACTATATCGGCATTGTCATTGGTTGTGCGATTATCTTTTACCTAGTGCGTCTCTACGGAGCACCCTTTGTCCAATCAGTCGTCAGCAAACGAACCTATGATAAGTATATCGGTTGGTTAGACAAGGGCAATCGCTTTGATCGATTTTTATCTTTATGATGATTTGGCCAGTCAGTCCGGCTGACTTTCTCTGTATGTTGGCTGCTCTGACCAAGATGAGCTTCAAACGTTATATGACCATCATCATCTTGACCAAGCCCTTTACCCTGGTTGTTTACACTTATGGTTTGACTTATATCATTGATTATTTTTGGCAAATGGTTGGCTGATACACAAAAAAACTCAAGGATGAATCCTTGAGTTTTTCTTTGTTAGGCTTCTTTTTTCAATAAAAGGGAAATAATGACTGATGTGGCAATCATCCATGCTCCTAGAATGATAAAGGTCATGCGCCCATCTGTAGTTATGAAGCCAATTCCTGATAGCACAAATGGTGTTAAAGATGCACCAGAAGAGCATCCCAAAACCGCATAGGAAGTCGCTTTGTTGAGGAGTTTTGCTGGGATTCTCTCAGAAATCAACTGAAAGACTGTCGTTAGAGCAATGCTGTAGGCAAATCCTCCAAGAATCGAACCTGCAACAACCACCCAGAGTGATGGTGCTAAGGCAATGATAATTTGCCCAATCCCAAAGGTAACACCAGCGACCAATAAAAGTTTTTCCTTAAAGGCAGAGATGAGAAATGAAAAGCTGATACCCGCTAAAATCCCAATCAACTGCATGGCACTGAGTACCAGACTGGACAACTGAGCATCCCCAAATCCTGCCTCAATCATGAGGCTAGGAATACGGAAGGTAATGGCCGTATTGGTACATACAATGACCGCAGCTGCAATAGCAAGGAAGAAAATGAGCTTTTTCATAGAAGCAGTCAATCTTACTGCTTCTTCTGTCTGATGCTTGGACTCATGAGTTTCTACTTTCCATAAGGGACAAAAAGAAGGAAGAGTACAAGAACCACTAGACCAGCTACATAAGCTAAGAAGGTTGCGGTCCAGCCAAAGGCCAAGAGCTGACCGACTGCCAGCGTCAAGATAGAGGCTCCTACTACCTCAGCTGATCCACGAAAACCAAGCATCTGGATACGGGTCTTACCGTGGTAACGTTCACTGATGATCGAAATAGCCTTGGCATTGAGCATCCCAACTCCAAGCCCAAATAGCAAGCGGGTCGCAAAAACAAAGTAATAGCCCTGATACCAGAAGGGAGCGATCCCGCTGATTGACAAGATCAAAAGTCCCAAGGTCAACTGGAGGCGTTCAGGAAAAATACGCTCTAAAACTCCATTCAATAAAAGCATGGCCATAATCCCAAATGATGGGAGGCTGACCAAGAGTTCGACCTGACCAGTCGAATAGCCCTGATAATAGTCAAACATAGCAGGTAGGGCACTCGAAATTGAAAACGATGTGATTAATACTAACGATAGGGAGAGTATGCTCACTTTTTCCAAAAATTGTTTCATCTTTTCCTCATTCATTGTTCATTTTTCATATTAGTAAAAAGTTCCTTTCCTATCATACACTCTTTAGCCAAAATTGGCAAGCGACTGAGCACCTAGACCAAAAGAAAAAGCGGGGCATCAAGAGCTGTGAAGTCTTGATGACATCCCACTTTTTTATGTGTTTTATCCAGTTATGTGACTTAGATTTTCAAGAATCGACGCATTGAGATTCCTGAACCAAGTGAACCGATACAGATTCCGATGAGGAACAAGAGACCGATCATCAATGGAATAAAGGTATTCGGTGTAATCAAAGATAGGTTTTGACCAACCAAGGATGGGTTGACAGATTGGAACACTCGATTATAGATAAAGTAAACCAATGCTGATGGAAGAGCTGCTCCCAACAATCCGATAAAGGCACCTTCTAGCAAGAATGGGCCACGGATGTAACCGTTCTTGGCACCAACCAAACGCATGATTTGGATTTCACGGCTACGTGAAATGATAGTAATACGGATGGTATTTGAAATCAAGAAGACTGCGATGAAAATCAAGAGTCCTGCGATGACCAATCCCCATACACGGATGAAGGAAGCCAACTTGAAGAGACGTTCGGTATTGGCACCACCGTCTTGGACTTCAGAGACACCTTCAATTTTCTTAGCTTCTTCAGCTACAGGTTTTACATCACTTGGTGAATTGGTATCTACGATGTAGGCATCATGAAGAGGGTTTGCATCTCCTTCAAACACCTTCCACTCATCACCCATAGTTTCAGTCAGCTTTGGTACTGCTCTTCTTTACTTGAGAAGGTTACATTTTTAACGGCTGGCAGAGCTTTAAGGGCGTTATAGACCTTGTGGTAGTCATTGTTCGTGACTGTTTGGCCTTCTTTTACAATGGTTTCACTGTTGTCTTCAACGTCTTTACGAACATAAACCATGACGCGGACGTTGTTCTCAATATCAGTTGCTAATTTCGCAGTATTGAAGATAACTGAAGCAAAGATAGCAACCAAGGTCAAGGTAATCATTACTGAACTGACAGCAGCAATGGTCATCCATCCATTACGCTTTAAACTTTTTAAAGCTTCGAACAGATGGCGGAAAAATCTACTAATCATCGTATCCGTACTCTCCTTTCGCTTCATCACGTACCACGCGACCATTCTCGATGGCAATAACGCGGTGGCGCAAGGTATTTACGATTTGGCTATTGTGGGTCGCCATTAAAACAGTTGTCCCTTGAAGATTGATACGTTCCAAGAGGTTCATGATTTCCCATGAGTTATCTGGGTCCAAGTTTCCTGTTGGTTCGTCGGCAATCAAAACCTTAGGATTGTTTACAATAGCACGCGCAATGGCGATACGTTGTTGCTCACCACCTGAAAGTTCATTTGGGAATGAACGAACCTTGTGCTTCAAACCGACAAGGTCCAAGACTTCCATAACACGTTTTTTGATGTTGCGACGACTTTCACCAACAACCTCCATGGCGTAAGCAATGTTCTCATAAACGGTTTTCTTTGGCAAAAGTTTGTAATCCTGAAAGACTACTCCAACGTTTCTACGCAAGAACGGAATATCTTTCTTTTTAATCTTAACGAGGTTATAACCTGCAACTTGCAAGCTTCCTTTGTCGATTTTGACCTCACGATACAAGGCACGGATAAAAGTTGATTTACCAGCACCTGAAGGTCCTACGATGTAGGCAAATTCTCCTGCATCGATATTTACAGTGATGCCACGTAGGGCTGTTGTCCCGTTGTCATATTTTTTGACAACATCTCTCATTTCAATGATTGACATGTGACTTCCTTTCTTTTAACTGATACGCCATTTCAGATAAGCATCGATGAAACCATCTAGGTCTCCATCCATTACCTTATCTACTTGCGCTACTTCAAAGTTGGTACGATGGTCTTTTACCATTGTATAAGGCGTAAATACATAGGAGCGGATTTGGCTTCCCCATGTAATTTCCTTTTTCTCACCCTTGAGCGAGTCTACCTCAGCAGCTTTCTTTTCCTGCTCCATCTGGTAGAGTTTTGCCTGAAGCATCTTCATAGCACGGTCACGGTTTCCGTACTGAGTACGGTCGACGGTTGATGCTACGACGATCCCTGTCGGAATGTGAGTCAAGCGGACACCTGTTGAAACCTTGTTGACGTTTTGTCCACCTGCTCCACCTGAACGGAAGGTATCCATCTTGATATCATCCTCACGGATGTCAACTTCGATGGTATCATCCAACTCTGGCATAACTTCTACAGAAGTAAATGAGGTGTGGCGACGTTTAGCAGAGTCAAATGGTGAGATACGGACCAAACGGTGAACTCCCATCTCTGACTTGAGAAGACCATAAGCATTTGGTCCTTCAAAAGACAAGGTTACTGACTTGATTCCTGCCTCATCACCTGCTTGGTAGTCTAAGACCTCAACCTTGAAGCCTTTGGCATTTCCATAGCGCGTATACATACGAAGGAGCATATCGCCCCAGTCTTGAGCCTCTGTTCCCCCAGAACCTGGGTGGATTTCAAGGATGGCGTTATTGTGATCGTAGGGCTCTGACAAGAGAAGGGTCATTTCGTAGCTGGTCATCATCTGGTCTAACTCAGAGAGTTTTTCAACCAGCTCATCTTTAACGGATTCATCCTCTGCCAAAAAGTCCAGTAAAATCTCAACTTCATCCTGCAACTCATCCATCTTGTGGAAGGTATTATAGGTATTTTTGAGTTCGTTTAATTCTTGCGACGTTTTTTGGGCCGCAATATTATCGTTCCAAAAATCAGGTTCTGTCATTTTGTTTTCCAAAATGGCAATTTCTTCCTCTAAACCTTCGAGGTCAAAGAGACCCCCTGAAAGAAGCTAATTTTTCACGATTTGCGTCAATTTTTTGACGAATTTCTGAAATGTCCATAGATACTCCTTTTTTTGCATTTTATTATTATACCATAATTTTTTTATTTATCTAATCGGTGTTTTTCTAATTTAGTATCAATATATTTCTGCAAGACATCTACTCGCCTGATTTATAGCAAAATTTTAAAAATCTCACAAGAAATTTCTCATGAGATTGTGATTGTTTATGCTTATTTTTACAGTGTAACTGTCAAAACTTGTCCGTCCTTGACGAATTGTTCCCCTCCGATATAGACATCATTAACATCACTGGATTTGACAGCATAGACTAGGTGAGACAGCATGTTTTCTTGGGGTTGAAGATGGATTTTCCCTTGGGGTTGAATGACGAGAAAATCAGCTTGCTTACCGACTTCTAAACTACCAATCTCATCTTCCATTCCCAACACCTTAGCTCCTTCAATAGTCAGGGCTTTGAGGGCTGTTTCGATTGGAAATTGGCTGGCATCACCGCTCTTCATTTTCTGTAAAAGGGCCGCCGTACGACCTTCCTCAAACATATCGAGATTATTATTAGAAGCAACCGAGTCTGTAGCGATACCGACAGTCACACCTGCTTGTTGAAATTGAACGACTGGTGCAATCCCTGAGGCTAATTTGAGGTTGCTGATAGGATTGTGGGCAATAGCAACTTGCGAATCTGCCAAATGGGTAATTTCTGCTTCATTCAACTCCACACCATGGGCAAAGACAGCCTGATGATCTAAATAGCCAAGTTCATCTAGAAAGGCTATTGGACGTTTGCCATAGCGTTTCAGGATAATGCCTGATTCTTCCTGTGTTTCTGCAACGTGGATATGAAGCGGAATATCTTCTTCTTTTGCTAGGTTTAAACTAGCCTCTAACAATTCTCGACTACAACTGTAGGGCGAATGAGGAGCCACCATCACCTTGAAATTGGGATCCTGATAGCCTTTGATTGTCTCGATAATAGCACGCGTTCTGGCTATAGTCTCGTCTGTCGTCTCCACATCTGAAGAAAGAGGGTTGGAGAAAAATAGCACCGCATCTTAGACGCCTTGACTGCTTCATAAATCTTCTCTATCTCTACTCCATTGGGATTGTACATATCGTTGAATGTTGTCGTTCCTGACTGAAGCATCTCTGTTAGCGCCTCTTTGACGGCCTTTGTAGTCATCTCTGGTGTGAACTCTGCCTCAGCTGGCCAGATATAGTCCTCCAGCCATTCGTGGAGATTGCTATCATCACGAATCCCTCTCAAGCCTGTCATGGCAGAGTGGGTATGGCAGTTAACCAAGCCAGGCATGATCCAGGCCCCCTGATAGTCTATGACTTGATTTGCTTGTTTGAGAATCTCTTGATTTTCCTGACCGACATAGACGATTTGGGATTCTTTAACAGCTAAAATACCATCCAGATAAACGTGGAAATCTTGGTCACAAGTCACGATATTTACATGCTGAAAGACTTTCATCAATAGGCTCCTTTTCTAAATAGGAATTCATACTGGATAATTTTTCTAGCTATTGTAACAAAAAAGTCATCCGAAGGCAACTTTTCTTGTTTGTTCATTAGCATTATAACGGCTTTCCCATTTATTCTGGGCTAAAAGCTGCTGCTTGCTGCATTTGATAGTATTTGCCTTTTCTCGTCATGAGTTCCTCGTGATTGCCATATTCGACAATATCTCCATCTACCAAGACAAGAATCAAATCAGCATCTTGAATGGTCGATAAACGATGGGCAATGATAAAGCTTGTCCGTCCTTTCATGAGTTTAGCAAAGGCATCTTGAACCAGCACCTCCGTCCGAGTATCGATGGATGAAGTCGCCTCGTCTAAGATCAGAATCTTAGGAATGGCTAGAAAGACACGTGCGATGGTCAAGAGCTGAGCCTGACCGACAGATAGAGATTCACCTGCATTTTCAAGCTTGGTATCATATCCCTGTGGCAATTGTTGGATAAAGAAATCCGCATTTGCTGCCTTGGCTGCTGCAATGACCTGATCTCGGCTAGCATCAGGATTGCCAAGGCAATATTGTCATGAATGGTTCCCTGCTTGAGCCAAGTTTCTTGGAGCACCATCCCAAACTGTTGTCGAAGAGATGCTCTAGTATAGTCGTAAATTGAATGACCGTCTAGGAAAATAGCTCCTGAGTTAATCGGGTAAAAACGCATGAGGAGATTGATAAGGGTAGACTTCCCAGCACCCGTTGGTCCAACGATAGCAACCTTACTACCCGCTGGGATATCAATAGACAAGTCTTTAATCAAGATCTTTTCAGGATTGTAGCCAAAAGAAACATGTTTAAAGGAAATAGCTCCCTTGACTTGGTCGCTGTTCAATTCTTTAAGACCAGTTTCTGTAACCTCTGGACTTTTTAGAACAGCATAAACACGTTCTGCACAAGCTAAGGCACTTTGCAACTCGGCTAAGACTGATGAAATATCGTTAAAAGGCTTGGTGTACTGCTGCACATAGTTCAAAAAGGTCACTAAACGCCCAACCGTCAAAGTAGAACCCGCCATGATGCGCAAGGCTCCAACACCAGCTAGTAGTGCATAAATAAGGGAATTGACAAAACGGGTGGAAGGATTGACTGTCGATGAATAAAAGATAGCCGACTGAGAATAACCTGCGTAGTTGTCATTTGCCTCATGAAGTCTCTCGATAAATTCTTCCTGAGCATTGAAGGACTGGATAATATTCTGTTGGGTGAGCGATTCTTCTATCAACTGAGTCTGAATCCCCCTAGTCTCTGTCTGCTTTTGAAAGAGATGGTAGGATCTCTTAGCGATAAAGCGTGAAATGACCATAGACTGAGGTGTTAAGAGCAGAACTAATAGAGTCATCAATAGATGGATTTGGAGCATAGCAAGGATGCTGACCAAAATCATCAAAACTCCTATGAAAAATTGGTTGAAAATCATATTCAGACCCGCTGCCAACTGTTCGATATCTGTCGTGACACGGCTGACCATTTCCCCACTACCTTGTCTATCTACAAGGGCAATCGGAAGACGATGGAGCTTTTCAATGATTTTTTCGCGCAAATCTCTGGTATAGGAGAAAATCAATCGATTATAGAGGAGAGGATTGGCCCATTGTACCAGCGAATTCCCAATGACCACCAATATCATCTGGAGGAAAATCTGCCAAAATAGCTGGGATGAACCATCGACTAGGACTTGGTCAATCACCTGTCCTATCAAGATTGGTAGATAGATTGATAGGGCTACCTGAGCAATGGTACCCAAGAAAGCCAGGAAAAGAAGGACGGGATGGCCAGCTAAATCTTTTGCTAATCGTTTAAGGGTTTGACTTGCATGTTTGCCTTTCATTCTAGTCCTCCTTTCCATGTTGGGATGCATTGATTTCACGATAGACTTGGCTAGTCTCCATCAATTCCTTATGATTTCCAAGTGCTAATTGCTCCCCTTTCTCTAAAAGGAGAATTTGATCAGCAATCTTCAAGGTTGAAGTTCGTTGGGAAATCAAGATCAAGCTGGTGTTTGGTAGGTTATCTTGAACAGCCTTCAGAAGATCTGACTCAGTAATGGTATCAAGAGCCGAAGTCGCATCATCCAAGATGAGGAATGGTGCTTGACGCAAGACTGCCCGGGCAATCGATAAACGTTGCTTTTGCCCACCTGAAAAATTACGACCACCTGCTTGAACCTCTGCGTCCAGCTGACCTTCCTTTTCACTGACAAAATCCTTGGCCTGGACAATTTCCAAAGCCTGCCAGAGTTCTTGGTCTGAGACAGGGTCTTCCATACCCAAGGTCAAGTTGGAACGAATACTTCCCTTAAAGAGTTCAACTTTTTGAGGGACATAAGCCATCCAGGACCGCCATTCAGAAAGATTGCGAGGACTACGTCCATCTCGATAAAGGGAAATGCTTCCCTTATCTGCTGTATAAAGGCCAAGTAGGACCTGTACCAAACTTGACTTACCAGAACCAGTCCCCCCGATGATTCCAAGAATTTGTCCTTGTTGCATAGCAAAAGAAAGATTTCGCAAGGATGGTTGATCAGCATCTGGGTAGGTAAAGCTCAAGTGTTCGACTTGTAAGGACTGGTTCGAGGAAGTTTCTTTTTGAGCAATTTCTGCCAGTATATCTTCAGGCTTTCTTCAAAGACTTCTTCAATTCGCTTGGCAGAAATATAAGACTGGTTGAGTGAATTGATGAGCATGGCCAATTTTATCAATTCTACCAAGATTTGCAGGAGATAGTTGATTAAGGCAATCAAGGCACCTTGACTGAGCCAACCCCCTTGGATAGAAATATAACCACTCCAGATAATCACCAGCAAAGTTCCATTGACGATCAAATAGGTTAAGGGGGTCAAGAGACTGGACCAGTATCCTGTTTTCATTTGGATAGCTGTATAGACTTGATTGAGTACTTGGAAGTTCTCGATTTCTCGTTTTTCTTGGCCAAAGGCACGAATCACACGCATACCTTGTATCTGTTGGCGTGTTTCCTGAACCAGCTGGTCTGTTTTCTTTCTCAAAATACTATAGAGAGGATTGACCAAGCGTGATAACACGACAATGACAAAGGACAAAATGGAGACCATGACCAAAAACCAGAAGGTCAATTCAGGCGAGAGACGATAGGCCATAAAAATGGCACCAAAAACAATAATAGGAGCCCTTAAAAATAGACGTAAAAATTGATTAATCCCTGTCTGAATCTGATAAGTATCTGAAGTCAAACGTGTCACCAAACTCGAGGTCGTTAAGCGGTCTCTACTATCCTTGGGCAAGGAAAGAATATGACGATAGAGGTCATTGGTCAACTCCTTAGTAAATCCTACTGCTGCCTTGGCTGAGTAAAACTGAGCAACTAAGGCTACCAAAACACCGATAACCGCAAAAACAAAGAGGAAACCCATTTGCATCCAGAGGTGCCCCTGATCTTTTTGGGGGATAGATTGGTCGACAATCCCAGCTATCACCATGGGAACCAAGAGTTCAAAAACGGCTTCTAGCAGCTTAAACAAGGGCGCTAGAAATGACTCCTTGAGGTAGGGTTTAAAGTAAGAAAGTAATTGTTTCATGTGTCCCTTCTATTTCCAAAATGAAGAAGGTGGAAAAACCACCATCTTTTTACTTATTCAAATATGGAAGTAGGTAGCCGTAGCCGGCTTCCTCCATTTCATCCTTAGCAATGAATCGTAAGGATGCTGAATTGATACAATAGCGTAACCACCTAGTTCCTGAGGTCCGTCTGTAAAGACGTGTCCCAAGTGAGCATTTCCTGAACGTGACCGGACTTCGATACGTTCCATACCGTGACTCAAGTCCTGGTAGTAATGAATGAGTTCCTTGGAAATAGGACGGCTAAAACTTGGCCAACCACAGCCTGAGGCAAACTTATCCTTGGCAAAGAAGAGGGGCTCACCAGTCGTGATATCGACATAAATTCCTTCCTCAAAAGTTTGGTCGTAGGCGTTACTAAAGGGAGCTTCCGTCGCTGCCTCTTGGGTAACTCGGTAGGACTCTTCAGACAAATTTTCTCGTAAAACTGCCTGACTAGGTTTTTCATAGTTGACAGCATCTATCAGTGGCTTCTCAGCATCTCTCACATCAATGTGGCAATAGCCTCCAGGATTTTTCTTGAGGTAGTCTTGGTGATAGTCTTCAGCCAAGATGTAGTGACGTAGTTTCTCCACTTCCACTGCAATTTTACGACCGATGAGTAGTTCTTGTTCACGAACTACTGTATTGATAGTCGGTAAATCCTCTTCATCTTTGTAATAAATCCCTGTGCGGTATTGACGACCACGGTCATTCCCTTGTTGGTTGACAGATAGAGGATCAATGACTCGGAAATAATAGAGTAAAATCTCACGAAGCGAGACTGTCTTTTCATCATAGATGACTTGCACAGTCTCTGCGTGATCTGTTTCTTTGATCAGTTGATAATTGGTAGTTTCCACCTGACCATTGGCATAACCAACACTTGTTTGCAGCACTCCAGAAATACGGGAAAAGTACTCTTCCAAGCCCCAAAAACAACCGCCTGCTAAATATATTTCTGCCATTTCAAATCCTCCTTGACCGTCCAGCGGTCGCTAAACACGGGAAACATTTCACACTCTTCGAAAATCTCTTCAAACCACGTCAGCTTCGCCTTACCGTAGATATATGTAACTGACATCGTCAGTCTTATCTACAACCTCAAAGCAGTGCTTTGAGCAACCTGCGGCTCGCTTCCTAGTTTGCTCTTTGATTTTCATTGAGTATCAGTTCCCATGTTTTATTTTCAAAAAAAGGACAGGAAGCCCTCTAATAGAGAGTTTCCCCATCCCATTGTTCTGTTTATTTTGCTTCGACGCGAACGCCTTGTGTATCTACTTGCAAATCATGAAGCTTGCCTTTGAACGGTTGCTTTTCAAGCTCTGCCTTAATCTTAGGCATCTTGTCAGGATCAGCCAAGACCATAACAGTTGGGCCAGCACCAGAGAGGTAGGTCGCATAAGCACCATTTCTCTTGGCAACTTTCTTGATCGTCGCAATTCTCTCACCAGTTCTTGACGGTAACGCTCATGGAAAAGGTCACTCTCAATAGCCTGGCCAGCTTTGACCATATCTCCAGTCAGTAGGGCTGCAATAGCCACATTGGCGATAGAACTTGCAGCAACGGCTTCCTTGTAAGAGAGTTTCTTAGGCAAGACACCACGACTATCTCGAGTTCGCAATTCATAGTTTGGAATATAAGCTAGAAAGGCACACTCTGGGAAAGGCGCCACAACAGCAGAAACCTGACCTTCTACCGAACTGGCAATGACGAGGTTTCCATAGATAGCTGGCGCAACATTATCAGGATGCCCTTCAATCTTAGTCGCTAATTGTAATTTTTCATGTTTGCTTAGCTTCAAGTTTCCGAGTTGATTTGCCAGTTCAATCCCAGCAACGATAACCGAGCTCGATGAACCTAGTCCACGTGCAAGAGGAATATCACTGACCATCTTCAGACGTCTAGGTTGGAGGTCTGGAACAATTTGTAGAGCAATCTTCAGCAAAGATTACGTTCATCACGTGGAATCCATTTGCCTAATTGGTGCTCGATCATCCATTCTTCACGTTCCTCACAAACCTGAATTTCTAGATACTTAGTTACAGCTACACCAACAGAGTCAAAGCCAGGACCCACATTGGCACTTGTAGCAGGTACAATAATCTTCATCTTAGTCTCCTAAAACCTTGAAGGTGTTGAGAAGTTCAAATTCAGCTACACCCTTCAAAGCTGATGTAATATTTTCAAGCTGGGCCTTGTTGATTTTATGAGTGATGATGACAACACGAGCCTTGCCTTCTTGCTTACCATCTTGAAGGATTTGCTTGAAGGAAATATCTTCTGCGTTAAAGAGCTCAGCCAATTTCAAGACTTGTCCTTTTGAGTCTGGAGCCAAGATTGAGAAATAGTAGTTAGCTTTGACATCTTCTGGCTTAGCCAAGACTACTGGACGGCTATATTCATTAAAGGCTTTTCCAATTGTACCATCATTCAGACGACGAACGATGCGGGCAATATCAGCCACAACACTTGTTGCAGTTGGTTTTTGACCTGCACCTGGTCCATAGTACATAGATTCACCAATACCGATAGACTCCACAAAGACCGCATTCATAACACCATTAACACTTGCAAGCGGGTGAGTTTAGGAAGGAAGGTTGGCGTGACCTCAGCAGCAATACCAGAAGCTGTTTCTTCGATAGAACCAACTAATTTCACAACATAACCAAGCTCTTGAGCTACTGCTACATCTTCTGGAGTGATGTTGCGAATTCCTTGGTGACCCACATCTTCAAACTTGACATTCATCCCAAAAGCAAACTGACTGAGGATGACCATCTTGTAGGCCGCATCAATCCCATCAACGTCATTGGTAGGGTCGCTTTCAGCAAAGCCAAGTCGTTGTGCTTCTGCCAAAGCATCTTCATAAGACCAACCTTCTGTTACCATTTTGGTCATCATGAAGTTAGATGTTCCATTCACAACACCAAGAACACGTGTGATTTTGTCTGATGCTAGTGAGTTGACCAAGGTACGAAGGATTGGGATTCCTCCTGCAACTGCTGCTTCGTAGTATAGGGCAACATTGTGAGCTTTGGCTACCTCAAGCAATTCTGCACCATGGACTGCCAAAAGATCCTTGTTAGCTGTCACGACGTGTTTCCCTGCTTCTAAAGCACGAGTGATAAAGGTTTTAGCAGGTTCGATACGCCCCATCAACTCAACAACAATCGTGATGTCTTTGTCTGACAAAATTTCATCGATATTTGTTACAAAATAAAAATTATTTCCTGCTTCAAGCAAGCGGGCTTTCTCTTGGTCGTCTTTGACCAAAACTTTAGCTACTTCAATTTCTGACTGGGCTGCTTGAACAATTTTTCCTTTATTTTCCTTTAGCAAGAATGGCACACCACTGGCTACTGTACCAAATCCAAGTAAAGCAATCTTAACTGACATGTTTGTCTCCTCGAAATTTTCTAATAGTCCTATTATACCAAAATTGTGTGAAAATTCCTACCATTCTAAATAAAAAATAGCAAGGCCAAATCATAAAAAGCTTGCTCCTATAAAGATAGGGAGCAAGCTCTTCTTTCATTCTATTTTACAAAAGCCAATTCCTTGTCACTAGACAAGTCTTCTCGATAATTGAAACCCGCAAAGTTAAGCTTTTTAATCTCTTCAACCGAAGTTACCTGACCTTCCATCAAGACTGTTAAGAAAGCCCCTCTAGCTTTTTTAGAAATGGTTGAGTGGATTTTTAGTTTTCCATCTCTTTCTTCCATGAACTTGAAGGTCACCATTTTCTCACGGATTTCTTTAGGAAAGACAGTTTCAAACTCAGAAGACAAGAGTGAAAAGATTAACTCCTGGTCTTTCATTGACTCCTCATAAGCTACCTGCCAATGACTTTTCAAGCTTTTTCCAGCAACTTTGAGTTTCATCAAAAAGTCCAGTCTGTGAGGTGCAATCGGTTCAAAGGCTGGAATCACACCATAGAGAGCTGACGTTATCATGAGGTGTTTCTCGAGATAGGTTTGCTCCTCCTTGGTGAGATCGTTCCGTTTGATGTTGCGATACATGAGTCCATCAAAGAGGTGCAAGGCTGGATAGTTTATCGCAGTTTTATTTCAAGGCTTGGATATGGTCATACTCCTCTTGCGCTTTTTCGGCAGATATTTTGTAAAAGTTCTCCAGATCTTGGGCAGAATATCTGGCCAATTCATCCAGTACTGCCTGACTTTCAGGACGCAATGGTTTAGCCTCTAAACTAGGAATTTCGGTATTCATTTCTTTTGCGGTTGGGATTAGAATTTTCATAGTGTTAGTGTAGCATATTTTTTTAGGACTACCAAGGATTTGCACCTAAAAACCTCGGTGACTACCAAGGCTTCTTTCCTTATTTTGGCAATCCTAACCAGATTGCAAAGAGAACTAGTGCTGTCCCAAGGCAGCTTGCCAAGATAGATGACAGATTAAACTTTTTCTCCTTTAGATGAGAAAATCCTATCTTCAAAGCAAAAAGACCAAGCAACATCGAACCAATCATCAGATAAAATCCCATTTGACTGTCCTCCATTTATTATTCTTTCTTTCATTATCACAAATTTCAAACAAGAGTGCAAGAAAAACGAGTTTGTTTCCTTAAGCTTGAAGGATGTACCCTGTTCTAGGATACAAAGCCTATATGACAATCCCTTCTAAATGATCCAATTCATGCTGACAAATCTGAGCAGGAAAACCCGTCAGGGTAATGGTCTGCTCTTGCCAATGGATGTCTCTGTAGCTTACTGTAATTTTTTCATATCGAGTTGTAGGTCTGACACCTGTCAAAGACAAACAACCTTCCTCTGTCTCGTATGGTCCTTCAAAAGATTTGAGAACTGGATTAAACATAACCATGGGAATCATTCCGATATTAAAAATAATGACACGTTTTTGTACCCCAATCATATTGGCCGCTAGTCCAACACAGCTTTCTCGGTTAGCCAATAGGGTATCCTGCAAATCCTTTGCTAGGGGTAAATCTTCCTGACTAGCAGGCTGAGATACCTGCGACAAAAACAAGATATCTTTTACAATTTTCTTTTCCAACTACTATTCCTCCATCTTTTTCTCAACTTGATTATAGCATAAAATCAATCTCTGTTTACCATATATAAAAGCAAAAAGCCATCCGAAGATGACTTTTCATAATTGTTTAAATAGCGTTTTTATCTTTTCCAAGTGCTCGTTGGATTGCTTTAACAATCTCAACAAGGACCACGATCATAAGTGCTCCTACGGCGACCACCATCCATTGAGTCAAACTCAAGTGTGACACGTGGAAGAGATTATTAAATCCAGGAACTAAAATCGTCACCACAAAGAGGACAAAGGCAACTGGGATAGACCAGTTAAAGGTCTTGTTGGTAAAGAGTCCCACTTTAAAGATTGATTGGTAAACCGACTTAACGTTAAAGGCATGGAGCAATTGGATCAAACCGAGAGTTGCAAAGCCATGGTAAGGGCATCCGCATGGATTTCAGTATGACTTTGGTGCTCTGGGAAGAGAAGAGCCCAACCATAAACACCCAGAACCAGCATGGTTTGGAAGATCCCTTGATAAATGATTGCTCCGAAGACACCACCATCAAAGAAGTTAGACTTACGACCACGAGGTTTGTGGGTCATGACACCTGGTTCAGCAGGTTCCACACCAAGGGCGATGGCTGGTAGCGTATCTGTTACCAGGTTAATCCAGAGAAGATGCACTGGTTGAAGCACATCCCAACCTAACAATGTTGCAAAGAAGATGATGAAAACTTCAGCCATATTAGCAGACAAGAGGTATTGGATGGATTTTTGGATATTTGAGAAGACCTTACGTCCTTCTTCTACCGCTACGATAATGGTTGCAAAGTTATCATCAGCAAGGACCATATCAGAAGCTCCCTTAGAAACTTCTGTACCTGTAATCCCCATACCGATACCGATGTCAGCTGTCTTAAGTGAAGGCGCATCGTTGACCCCATCACCCGTCATAGCGACAACCTTACCTTCATTTTGCCAAGCTTTAACGATACGAACCTTGTGTTCAGGAGATACACGCGCGTAAACAGAGTATTGCTTGAAGACTTTTTGGAATTCTTCATCAGTGAGTTCATTCAACTCAGCACCAGTGAAAACATGGTCTTCTGTATCATTTGGATCGATGATACCGAGACGTTTAGCGATAGCTTCCGCTGTATCTTGGTGGTCACCAGTGATCATAATCGGACGGATACCTGCTTCTTTAGCGACACGTACAGCTTCTGCAGCTTCTGGACGCTCAGGGTCAATCATGCCGACCAAACCAGAGAAGATGAGGTCAGACTCAACAATTTCAGATTCCAAGGTTGGAATTTCCTTACTTGTCTTGTAAGCCATCATCAAGACACGAAGGGCTTGTTTAGCCAAGTCTTTATTGATAGCAAGGATAGCTTTCTTATCTTCTTCTGTGATTGGGCGAACTTCCCCATTGACTTCAATACGAGTCACACGTTTGAGCAATTGGTCAGGGGCACCCTTGACAGCGATAAAGTAAGAGCCATCTGCTTCCTTATGAATGGTAGACATGAGTTTTCGGTCTGAGTCAAATGGCAATTCAGCCACACGTGGCTCATCCTTCAAGACTTCACGAACATCGAAGTTGTGATCCAAACCAAACTGTACAAGGGCTGTCTCTGTTGGATCCCCAATCAACTTACCAGATGGGTCCACCTTTGTATCATTGGCAAAGTTCATGATACGGAGGGTATTATTGTTAGCAGTAATCTCAGTTGCAGCACTTTGCAATTGACCGTTGGTATAAACTTTTTCAACCGTCATTTGGTTCATGGTCAAAGTACCTGTTTTATCAGATGCAATGATTTCTGTTGAACCGAGAGTCTCAACCGCTGGCAATTTACGGACGATTGAATTCCGTTTGGCAAGGGTTGTAGTTCCCAATGATAGAACGATGGTTACAATGGCAGGAAGTCCTTCTGGAATAGCCGCAACCGCAAGAGCAACCGCCACCATCAAGCCTTCTAATGGATGTTCACCACGAACGAATACACCAACCAAGAAGGTAATCACTGCAATCACAATAATCAAGTAAGTCAAGACCTTAGATAATTGTTCCAAGCTTTGCTTCAATGGTGTTTCAGTTTCGTCTGCGTTGGCTAACATATCCGCAATCTTACCAACTTCTGTATACATACCAGTGTTGGTCACGACCCCAATACCACGACCGTAAGTTACGTTTGAGTTTTGGTAAGCCATGTTAACACGATCCCCGATACCAGCATCTGCTTCAACAAGTCCTGTCACATCTTTTTCAACTGGGACAGACTCCCCTGTAAGAGCTGCTTCTTCGATTTTAAGAGACGCCGCTTCAAGCAAACGCATGTCGGCAGGCACTACATCTCCCGCTTCAAGCAAGACGATATCTCCGGGTACCAATTCTTTCGAGTCAATCTCAATAACATTACCATCACGACGAACACGGGCCATGGGGCTAGACATATTTTTCAGAGCTTCAATAGCTGCTTCTGCTTGACCTTCTTGGTAAACCCCAAAGGCAGCATTCAAGACAACAACGGCCAAGATGATAAGGGCATCTGTTAAACCATCCATTCCTTCTGTAATGACAGACAGTGCCGCAGCCGCAAGCAAGATGATAATCATCAAATCCTTAAATTGATCAAGGAATTTAGCTAGTAGGCTACGTTTCTCTCCCCTCTTCCAACTCATTACGACCATAAGTCGCTAGTCGTTCTTGAGCTTGAGCAGTTGACAAACCTTCGATAGATGAGTCCAAGTTCTTTAGGACTTCTTCTGAGGTCTGTGTGTAAAACAAGTCTTTATTTTGTTCTTTTGACAAAACAGTCTCCTCCTTTTTGGCCTCTTTTTACAAAAAAAGAGACCTGTTTTTAAAAAAACAAGTCTCGCTGTTTAATATAGTGCCGGAAATAATTCGTAATGACGACACTATCGCGGTTAACCGCCAGCTACTCCCTTGAGTAGTTCTATTATATCAGAATTTCAAAAGTTTTCAAGTTTTGAGGTGTATTTAACTTACTTCCCACATTTGAATTTTCCTTGGAAAACCAGTATAATGAAAGAATACTAAAATGTTAGAAGGGGAGTTAGATGAATCAATCGGTTTCAAACTTAAAATTAGCTGAGCGTGGTGCCATTATCAGCATCTTGACCTATCTATTCTTGTCTGCAGCTAAGCTAGCGACCGGACATCTCCTCCATTCATCCAGTTTGGTAGCTGATGGCTTTAACAACGTTTCAGATATCGTCGGAAATGTAGCCCTTCTAATCGGTATTCGTTTGGCTCGCCAACCGGCAGATAGAGATCATCGCTTCGGCCACTGGAAAATAGAGGATTTGGCAAGTCTCATCACTTCCATCATCATGTTTTACGTTGGCTTTGATGTTCTACGTGATACCATCCAAAAAATACTCAGCCGAGAACAAACGATCATTGACCCACTTGGGGCGACTCTGGGAGTCATCTCTGCCATCATCATGTTCGCCGTTTATCTCTACAATACCCACCTGAGTAAGCAAGCTAAATCAAAGGCCCTCAAGGCTGCAGCTAAGGATAATCTGTCAGATGCCGTGACATCTCTTGGAACTTCTATTGCTATCCTGGCTAGTAGCTTCAACTATCCAATCGTGGATAAGTTGGTCGCGATTATCATTACCTTCTTTATTCTTAAAACTGCTTATGATATCTTTATCGAGTCATCCTTCAGTCTTTCTGATGGTTTTGATGAACACTTGCTAGAAGATTATCAAAAAGCTATCATGGAAATTCCTAAGATTAGCAAGGTCAAATCACAACGGGGTCGTACCTACGGAAGCAATATTTATCTGGACATCATTCTGGGAAATGAACCCAGATCTTTCTGTTTTTGAAAGTCACGAAATTGCGGACCAGGTTGAATCCATGTTATCAGAACGATTTAGTGTCTTTGATACAGATATTCATATCGAACCAGCACCAATCCCTGAAGATGAAATCCTAGATAATGTCTATAAAAAATTGCTCATGAGAGAGCAACTACTCGACCAAGGAAATCAACTAGAAGAGTTACTTGCAGAAGACTTCATTTATATCCGCCAGGATGGACAAGAACTGAACAAGTGTGCCTATAAGGCTGAAAAAGAACTAACCTCTGCCATTAAAGAGCTTCAGTTAACCTCTATCAGCCAGAAAACAAAACTCATCCGCTACCAAGTCGGTGATACCATTCATACCAGCATCTGGCGCCGCCACGAAACTTGGCAAAATATTTTCCATCAGGAAACAAAAATAGAAAAAGACTAAAGCAAAACTCCCAACTGAGAAAGTTGGGAGTTTTTCTATATTCTTATTTTGCAACGCTCTTAGCAAGAACGAAGTTTCCTAGTGTAGCTGAACCATTGCCAGCAACAGCTGGAGTCACGATATAGTCACGTACATCTGGAACTGGTAGGTAGCCATTGAGTAGGGCTGTGAATTTCTCACGTACGCGGTCAAGCATATGTTGTTGAGCCATAACCCCACCACCAAAGACGATGACATCTGGACGGAAAGTTACAGTCGCATTCACTGCAGCTTGAGCAATGTAGTAGGCTTGAACATCCCAGACAGAGTTGTTGAGTTCAATGTTTTCCCCACGAACACCTGTACGAGCTTCCAAACTTGGACCAGCTGCATAACCTTCCAAACATCCATTATGGAAAGGACAAACACCTTTAAATTCTTTTTCAATATCCATTGGGTGTCTAGCCACATAATAATGACCCATCTCAGGGTGACCAACACCGCCAATAAACTCGCCACGTTGGATAACACCTGCACCGATACCTGTACCGATTGTGTAATAAACCAAGTTTTCGATACGACCGCCGGCATTATTACGAGCAACCACTTCACCGTATGCAGAACTGTTTACGTCTGTCGTAAAATACATAGGCACGTTTAGAGCGCGACGAAGAGCACCAAGCAAGTCGACATTTGCCCAGTTAGGTTTTGGAGTTGTTGTGATAAATCCGTAAGTTTTTGAGTTTTTATCGATATCGATTGGACCAAATGAACCAATGGCAAGTCCTGCAAGATTGTCGAATTTTGAGAAGAACTCGATGGTTTTATCGATTGTTTCAATAGGTGTTGTTGTAGGAAATTGTACCTTTTCTACAACGTTATAGTTTTCATCTCCGACAGCACAGACAAATTTTGTACCGCCCGCTTCCAAGCTTCCGTATAGTTTTGTCATGATTAACCTCTTGTATTTATTTTCTTTATTATAGCATATTTCCAGACTGAAAATTGCTCAATATTTTAGATTTTCCTCTGTAAATTTTACCATTCAAGCAAAAACGAACAAACATGACATTTGTTCGTTTTTTTGTTTTATTAAGCTTTAACTTCGATGATTGCGTCACCCTTAGCAACTGATCCAGAAGCAACTGGATTTACTGAAGCAAAGTCTGCAGTGTTTGTTACGATAACCATAGTTGTGTTATCAAGACCTGCAGCAGCAATCTTAGCTGAGTCAAATGTTCCAAGAACATCTCCAGCTTTAACCTTGTCACCTTGGGCAACTTTATGGTTGAAGCCTTCACCGTTCATTGAAACAGTGTCGATACCAACGTGAATTAAGATTTCAGCACCGTTAGCTGTTCTCAATCCATAAGCATGTCCTGTTGGGAAGACGATTGTCACTTCAGCATCTGCTGGTGCGTAAACGACATCTTCACTTGGTTTTACAGCGATACCTTGTCCCATAGCTCCGCTTGAGAAGACTGGATCATCCACATTTGAAAGAGCAACGACGTCACCAACGATTGGAGTTTGGATGACACCTTCACTAGGTGAAGCAAGGGTACCAGTTACTGCTTCTTCTGTTAAACGGTCAGTTTCAGCTTCAGAAATTGCTCCTGCAACCTCTTCTACTTCATCTTCGTAACCAAACATGTAAGTAAGAGCAAACCAAGTGCAAATGATACAGCTACCATAAGAAGGTATTGTAGAAGTTGTCCATTACCAATGTAAAGCATTGTACCTGGGATGACTGTGATACCATTACCAGTACCAGCAAGTCCTAGGATTGAAGCAAGTCCACCACCGACTGCACCAGCAATCAATGAAAGGAAGAAAGGCTTACGGAAACGCAAGTTAACCCCGAAGATAGCAGGCTCAGTAATACCTAGGAAGGCAGAAAGAGCAGCTGGGAAAGCAAGAGTTTTAAGTTTAGGATTTTTAGTTTTCACACCAACGGCAACAGTTGCAGCACCTTGAGCAGTCATAGCTGCAGTAATGATAGCGTTGAATGGGTTAGCGTGGTCAGCAGCAAGCAATTGAACTTCAAGCAAGTTGAAGATGTGGTGAACACCTGATACGACGATTAATTGGTGAACTCCACCAATCAAGAAACCACCAAGTCCGAATGGCAAGTTAAGAATAGCTTTTGTTCCAATGAGAATGTAGTTTTCAACAACGTGAAAGACTGGTCCGATAACAAACAATCCAAGGATTGACATTACAAGGAGTGTTACAAACGGTGTTACCAAGAGGTCAAGTACATCTGGAACAACCTTACGAACTGCTTTTTCAAACTTAGCTCCGACAACCCCGATGATGAAGGCTGGAAGAACTGAACCTTGCAAACCTACAACTGGGATAAATCCGAAGAACTGCATTGCAGTTACTTCACCACCAGACGCAACAGCCCAGGCATTTGGAAGTGAATCAGAAACGAGCATCATACCAAGAACGATACCAACAGCTGGGTTACCACCGAATACACGGAAAGTTGACCAAACAACCAAACCTGGCAAGATAATAAAGGCAGTGTCTGTCAAGATCTGAGTATAAGTTGTCACATCTTCTGGAAGTGTCATTCCAAGAGCAGTCAAGAGACCACGAACACCCATGAAGAGACCAGTTGCTACGATAACTGGAATGATTGGAACGAAGACGTCACCGAAAGTACGGATGGCACGTTGGAACCAATTTCCTTGTTTTGCAGCTTCTGCTTTCATATCTTCTTTAGAAGATGTTGGCAACCCAAGAGCTACGACTTCATCGTACATCTTGTTTACTGTACCAGTACCAAAGATGATTTGGTATTGACCTGAGTTAAAGAAAGCACCTTGAACTTTTTCCAAGTTCTCGATAGCATCCTTATTGATTTTCGCTTCATCTTTTACCATAACACGGAGGCGAGTCGCACAGTGAGCTACACTGTTGACGTTCTCACGTCCACCCAAGGCTTCGATGACTTTTTTTGCAATTTCTGTATTGGTCATTTGCAAAAATCTCCTTATAAAAAAATTTGTTCTTGTTTGAAAGCGATTTTACTCGCCCTACGAGTATTATTTTTTATCATCTTTCAAAAAAATATGTCAAGCGTTTTGCAGAAAAAGTTTTTTTGATTGCTAAAAATTTTTGATAGTTTTTTTGCTACTTTCTTAATAAAAATTCTCTCAAAATCGCCTATCTCTACATGTTTTTATGTGAATATTTTTCAAAAACTTTCATATTTTCATTGATTTTCATAAAAATAGGTTTCTAATTATCTGTCAATCGTTTGACATTTTTTTCTTAACTTCGATATAAAAAGACTTGCTTTTTTTATAAGGAAACGTTTACTATAAAGATAGTAGAATTTATGGAGGGAATATAAATGGAATGGACTACCGAGCGTCGTTATAGACGCTATGAAGATTGGACACAAGAAGAAAGAAAAGAACTCCAAGAAAAGATGGCGCAATCACCATGGCATGTTGCCTATCACGTCGAACCAAAGCAAGGACTCCTTAACGATCCGAACGGTTTTTCTTACTTTGATGGCAAGTGGGTTGTCTTTTACCAAAACTTCCCCTTTGGTGCAGCTCATGGATTGAAATCTTGGGTTCAGCTTGAAAGTGACGACTTGGTTCACTTTACTGAAACAGGTGTAAAAATCTTACCTGATACTCCATTGGATAGCCACGGCGCTTACTCTGGATCTGCTATGCAGTTTGGCAATCAATTGTTTCTATTCTATACAGGAAATGTCCGTGATGAAAATTGGATTCGCCATCCTTATCAGATTGGTGCTTTGATGAATAAGGACGGAAACATAAAAAAGATTGATAAGGTCTTGATTGATCAACCAGCTGATGCTACTGACCACTTCCGCGATCCACAGATTTTTAACTTTAAAGGACAATACTATGCTATCGTCGGTGGTCAAGATTTGGACAAAAAAGGGTTTGTCCGTCTCTATAAGGCTATCGATAATGATTATACAAACTGGCAAGAAGTCGGAGACCTTGACTTCAACAATGACCGCACTGCCTATATGATGGAGTGCCCAAATCTTGTCTTTGTCGGAGAACAACCTGTCCTTCTCTACTGCCCACAAGGATTGGATAAGAAGTTCTAGACTACGATAATATCTTTCCAAATATGTATAAAATTGGTGCTTCCTTCGATCCTGAAAATGCACGTATGGTAGATGTGTCTGAACTTCACAATCTTGATTATGGATTTGAAGCCTATGCTACTCAAGCCTTTAACGCTCCTGATGGTCGAGCCCTGGCAGTCAGCTGGCTTGGGTTACCAGATGTTTCTTATCCATCTGATCGCTTTGATCACCAAGGAACCTTCTCATTAGTCAAGGAACTTACAATCAAGGATGGCAAACTCTATCAGTACCCTTTAGCAGCTATCCAGGACCTCCGAGCTTCAAAAGAGGAATTTTCAAATCGCTCTGAAACTAAAAATTGTTACGAACTTGAGCTTAACTTAGAGGCCAATAGTCAAAGCGAAATCGTCCTTCTTGCTGATAAAGACGGCAAGGGACTCACTATTAACTTTGACCTTGTCAATGGCCAAGTAACCGTTGACCGTAGTCAAGCAGGTGAGCAATATGCTCAAGAATTTGGAACTACTCGCTCTTGCTCAGTTACTAATCAAGCAACTACTGTCAATATCTTCATCGACAACTCAGTCTTTGAAATTTTCATCAATAAAGGAGAAAAAGTATTTTCTGGTCGTGTCTTCCCTCACAAAGATCAAAATGGAATCCTCATTAAATCTGGAAACCCAACTGGAACATACTACGAATTAGAATATGATCGCAAAACTAACTGATGTCGCAAAATTAGCTGGCGTCAGCCCTACTACTGTTTCACGTGTCATCAACAAAAAGGGTTATCTGTCAGAAAAAACCATTCAAAAGGTTAATGATGCTATGCGTGAGCTGGGCTATAAACCCAACAACCTAGCTCGCAGTCTTCAAGGTAAATCTGCCAAGTTAATCGGTTTGATTTTCCCCAAAATTAGCCATGTTTTCTATGCAGAATTGATTGATAAATTGGAACACGAACTCTTCAAAAAAGGTTACAAGACCATCATCTGTAATAGTGAGCATGATTCAGAAAAAGAACGCGAATACATCGAAATGCTAGAAGCCAACCAGGTGGACGGCATCATTTCGGGAAGTCATAACCTTGGGATTGAGGATTACAATCGCGTAACCGCTCCGATTATTTCATTTGACCGGAACCTATCACCAGATATCCCTGTCGTTTCTTCTGACAACTATGCTGGTGGTGTCCTAGCCGCTCAGACTTTGGCTAAAACTGGAGCTAAATCTGTTATTATGATTACAGGTAATGATAACTCCAACTCACCAACTGGACTTCGTCATGCAGGCTTTGCTTCTATCTTACCCAAGGCTCCTATTATCAATGTTTCCAGTGACTTTTCGCCCTCCGCAAGGAAATGGAAATCAAAAATATCCTAACCAAACAAAAACCAGATGCTGTTTTCGCATCGGATGATTTGACAGCCATCTTGGTGATGAAAAATCGCTCAGGAACTTGGTATTTCTGTTCCAGAACAACTTAAGGTTATTGGATACGATGGGACTTATTTTATCGAGAATTTCTATCCTCACCTTACTACCATTAAACAACCCTTGGAAGAAATTGCTCGCCTAACAGTTGATTTGCTCTTTACAAAAAAATTGAAGGCAAAGAGGTTGCTACCACTGGTTATTTCTTGCCAGTTAGTCTCTACCAGGTAAAAAGTATTTAAACAAAAAAACTCGGACTGAATCAGTCTGAGTTTTTTCTTATGATCTAAATTTTTTCAAGAGTGTTTGTGCTTTTTCTAAGTTAAAAGTTTTTTCAGCAATCAAGCTTTCTACCAACTTAGGCACTTCAGCCTCTGTGGCTCCTGCAAGGAGGGCCAGTGACTTCGCTTGAAGTTTCATGTGTCCATGCTGAATTCCTGTGCTGACAAGAGCTTTAAGAGCTGCAAAATTTTGTGCAAGACCAATTGACACGGTAATTTGGGCCAATTCCTTAGCTGATGGATGACCTAGCAACTCATGGCTGAGGACTACACGAGGATTAAGACCAATTGATCCACCTTTGGTCGCAACCGGCATCGGCATAGTCATCTCTCCGATTAGCTCTTCTGTTTCCAAATCCATAGTCCAACGACTGAGACCTCGATAAGCACCATCATGACTCGCATAGGCATGCGCTCCTGCTTCGATGGCACGCCAATCATTTCCTGTCGCAATCAAGAGAGCATCGATTCCGTTGAAGATTCCTTTATTATGGGTGGTTGCTCGATAAGGATCTGCTTGAGCAAAGTGGCTGGCTAAAACCATTTTTTCAGCTAGTTCACGCGCTTCATCCTTCTGGCGACTCAAATAACGAAAGGCAATCCGACAAGTTGCAGTTACTAGAG